>ENA-OUPA01000540-OUPA01000540.1-human-gut-metagenome-genome-assembly--contig:-NODE-540-length-24791-cov-7.1662_pt1 | contig 24791 bp, 16 predicted proteins | sample MGYA00237939_ERZ548770 | MGnify/ENA primary metagenome ERZ548770 (study PRJEB26490, sample SAMN05356877) | human gut metagenome | biome: terrestrial biome; feature: human-associated habitat; material...
CTCAGACTCCCATCTCCGCTACGCGGCGGTTTTAAGCGGGTTAGCGGAATCCGGTTTCGCTTCGCTCCCTGATTCTTGCTTTTTTGAATCGCTTCGCGATGGGGGAACGAGGGGTTACTATGGGGTTGCCACCCCATACCCCGCTTGGGGATTTCATCCCCAAACCCCATCTCCGCTTCGCGGCAGCTTTAACATGTTTTACATCAGCTATCGCGAAGCGATAGCGTAGTGAGGGTCAAGGGAACTCAGTTCCCTTGTGGGGTTTGGGGCAAAGCCCCAACCGTTATACACCGTTATACAAAGGAGCGTGTTTAATTTGCTCGCCAGCGTGCAGAGTATGGGACTGATGGGCATACAGGGCTATCCAGTGACGGTGGAAGCCTACTGTACGGACGGCATGCCGATGTTTGAATTGGTCGGTCTGCCGGATGCCGCCGTCAAGGAGAGTCGGGAACGTGTGCGTGCCGCCCTATCCGCTTGCCAAATGACCTTCCCCGTCGCAAGGCTGACGCTCAATATCGCTCCGGCGGATGTACGCAAGGAAGGACCCGCGTACGACCTGCCCATTGCGCTTGCCATTCTCGCTTCGACCGGCGTGATTGACGGCGAAAGCATGCAGGGCATGGCGGCGGTCGGCGAGCTGTCGCTTTCCGGAAGTGTGATGGGCGTGCGCGGTGCGCTCTCCATGGCAATCGCCGCCCGGGAACACGGACTGCACACGATCATGCTGCCGGCGCAGAACGCGGCGGAGGCGGCGTGCATCGAGGGGCTTTCCGTGCTGCCCGTGGCGCATTTGAGCGACGCCATCGGTCATCTGCGGGGAAAGAAAGCCATCGAGCCGCTGCATGCGCGGCCGTATGCGCAGATGCTCGGCGAACGAAAGACCGGATGTGATTTTGCCGATGTGCGCGGGCAGAAGGGCGCCAAGCGTGCGCTGGAAATCGCGGCGGCGGGCGGACACAACGTGCTGATGATCGGGCCGCCGGGCAGCGGCAAGACGATGATGGCGCGGTGTCTGCCGGGGATTCTGCCGGATATGACGCTGGAGGAAGCCTTGGAGGTGACGCGCATCCACAGCGCGGCGGGGACGCTGGGCGCGGACGCGGGGCTGATGTGCGAGCGTCCGTTCCGTGCGCCGCATCATACCGCCAGCGCGGTCGCCCTTGTCGGCGGCGGCTCAAAAGCCCGCCCGGGCGAAATCAGCCTTGCCCATGACGGCGTTCTACGGTGTTGTGTAACGCCCTGCGCATAGCAACAATACACAAAAAAGCAAATAGTATTCGACAATAATTTGTTTATTTTGCTTGCTCTTTTCTGTATTGCGTTCATCTCATACCTGTGCTATAAATCGAAGCCAATTGATAGAAGATGATTTTTACCCCACGGGAGATTATGGTTTCAGAAAATAAAACAGGGCTTTGAAAAATATCGGGAAATAGCAACAAAAACAAAGCATTGCGATTGATAGCCCTTCAAGAATTTGCTATAATAGTGACGATGGCGTATAAGCTCCCGAAAGGAATATAACAATAGATGACTCAAGCGAAGAACGAGCAGATTAAGTCTAAGCGCCGGGTTGCGGACCATGGAGAGGTATTTACCGCTGAACGCGAAGTAAATGCTAAGCGATAGGATGAAAACTAAGAAAAATGAAGTATTATAAAATTGGAAAAGTATCGAAACTCTTCGGCGTTTCCTGCGAAACGATTCGCAACTATGAAAAGACGGGGTTGATTCGTTCTACGACGCCACCGGATTCGTCCGTGCGGTATTACGATATTGACAACGTTCGCAAACTGGTGGGCATCCGCACCATGCGCAATCAGGGGGTTTCTGTTTCGGAACTTGAACAGGTGTATTCCGATATGTCTCTTGAGGAATACGACGAATTGATGCGGCAAAAAATAGCCGCAGACGAGTGCGAGCTGCGGCGCGTTGAAATCCGGCTTGCAGAGCGCCGCCGCGCGGCGGAGGAAGTCATGCGCGTGCGCAGCGGCAGAATGCAGGCGGAGCTGATGCACTATCATGGCGGCTTCTATCTGCCTTATCACGGAAATGATATCCTTCATACCGATGTAAACGAAAACTGGCTGCGCCAATGGACGGAGAATCTGTTCCATGTGCGCCATATGGCGGTCTATTCAAATCTTGCGCTGTCCGACGAACCGCAGAGCGAATACTTCAACGCGTTCCATGTGCCGCTGCAATATGTGGAGCCGCTTGGAATCGACGTGGTGCCGCCGGTAAAAACAATGCGCCCCATGCGTTGCGTGAGCTGCATTGTGCGCAGGGAATCCATTCAATATCCCTTCGGCGGGCGTGCGGAGGAAATTGCGGAATTTGTGCGGGAGAAAAGGCTGTCGCTTTCAGGCTGGGGTTTCGCGTTGACGCTGTTTGGCTATCACGAAAAAGGAACAAAGAACACATATTTCAGGTTGATTCTTCCGCTGAAAGAATCAGGGCCGCTGGCAGATTAAAGCCAGCGGCCCCTTTTTGCATTTGGAAAGCAATTATTCGGCGATGTAGCGGACGGCGTTTTCGCCGGCCAGACGGCCGGAAGTGAATGCCCAGCCCAATGCAGAACCGCCGTAATCGACGTAAGACTTGTTGGAGTTGTACAGCACGCCGGAGCAATCGTAGCCGGTTGCATACAGCCCCTCGATCTTTCTGCCGTCCGTGCGGAGCACGTTCAGATCCAGATCGACGTCCAGGCCGCCGTCGGTACCGTAGGTGTAGTTAATGCACTTGAATGCGTAAAGGTTTTCGCCGGTAATGGGGTGGAGGTACTGCGCGTCCTTGCCCATGGCATCCACGCCGGATTCGCATGCAGCGTTGTAGTCCGCGATGACGGCGACGAGCGTTTCAGTGTCCACACCGATCATGCCGGCGAGCTCTTCCACGCTGGAGGCTTTATACAGCGTGCCCATGTCGATGCACTTGCTCAGAATTTCATCCATTTCCGGAATCGGTGTGTTCGCGTCAAATCCACCCTGTCCGAACGCGCGGGTGCTGGTGACGGTCGGGAAGCCGTTCTCGCGGAAAGTGTCGATGGTATCCTGCCCCCAGAGGGACCAGTAGTTTGCACCGAGTTTCCAGGAAACATGGAACGCGGCTTCGTTTACCGTACGCTTGCCCTGCGCGGAAATCCACAGGCCGTCCGGCTCAATGGCGAAGCTCATGGGCACGTCGTTGAGGGACTTGGTGCGCGGATAGTTCCAGCGGCTGTCCAGCTTATCGGAAATAATGGTTACGGGGTAGTCCTTCATGATGGAAGCGATGGAATTGTAGTGCGAGACGGGAACCATGTCGATGTTGTATACGCCCGCGTTCAGATCGTCGATCGCAGCCTCGATCATCGCACCGTCGTTGATGGTGTAGCCGAAGATCGGCCAGCTCGTGGCAACGCCGGTCGGTTCGGTAACGTAGCGCTCCATCATATTTTTATTGGCGGCGAAGCCGCCGGTTGCGATGATAACCGCGCCCGCGTTGATTGTATATTCCGTGCCGTCGCTGCCTATGGCACGCACGCCGGTTACTTTGGAGCCGGTTTCATCGGTGAGATAGCCCGTACCCTTGGTTTCCAGCATGTATCGGCCGCCCAGCGCGGTATAGTCGGCGACCAGCTGATCAAAGTAGGAACTGACGGCTTCGACACGGTTGCCGAACGCGCGGGGGTATTCGTAGCCTTTTTCCTTCTTGCCATCGAAAACGAAATCCATGCAGACGCGGAATTCGGTTTCCTTTTCCTTGCGCGGCTGGCAGAACCAGAAGCCGTGGTCGTAGACAAGCCAGTCGATGGTGTCGCCGGAGTTGTCGATGAAAAGGTCGATCATTTCGGTCTTGGCGTCTCCGTCAGCGTAGGCGTACCAATCCTGACGGAACGCTTCGGCATCGACATAGTCTTCGCCGCCGTTATATTCAGTCTTGTATTCGGTGGGGTTTACGCCCATGGGGGAGCCGGTCAGCGATGAAGTGCCGCCGTAGAGACCGGCCTGCTCGATTGCCAGAACGCTTACCTCCGTACCGTTTGCTGCCTGCTCTTCCGCGACGGACATTGCTGCTGCGCAGCCTGCGGCACCCATGCCGACCACGACGACGTCCACGTTGATCGTTTCATGCGCGGCGGCATTTTTCTCGATGGGCTTATAGAAGTTGTCCAGCGCGGAAGCGTCCGTTCCGGCAGCTGAGAGAGCCTGGGTTAACGCGTCGGCTACGGCGGCCTTGATGCCGTTGCTCGAACTGGTTGCGCCGCAGACCGCATCCACAGACAGGGACTGGTTTTCCACAATGCGCGGAATCAGCAGATCGACGGCCGCCTGGAAAATGTTGGCCGTTTCACGGTTAGGGTCGTTGACGGTGATGGAAACAATCGAGGTTTCGTCGACCGTTACATCCAGCGCCAGCTGGCCGATAATGCCGTAGCCGGCGCCACGGCCGGTATATGTTCCGGGCGTCATGACGACTTGCGCGGCGGCGGTTTCTGTGCCGCTGGCGGCTGCGATGGCCTCCTTCGCGGCCTTGAGTACCGCATTGCTGCTGACGGTGCAGCCGGACAATGCGTCGATATCGGCGGATTGCGCGGCGAGAATCATTTTCGGCAGCTGTTCAATGGCGCGTGAACCGACGCCAGGAGTCTCGTTTTCGCCCGTGGCGGTAACGCTGATGATTTTGCCGTTCTGTACGGAGACGGTTACGCGGACTTCTCCGCCGAACCCCTGCGCGACGGCGGAGCTTTCCTCTGCAAACGCGGCCGCGGCCGGTATGCAGAGCATCAGACAAAGCAAGATGGACAGAACCCGTTTCATGTAAGTTTCCTCCGTTAAAAAATTTGCGGTTAAACCGCGTGAAGTATTATAGCGGCTCAAGCCGCTTGAGAAACAAGAGAAGAAAAGGCAAAAAGCAAAAAAACAAAAGCGTCAGCAATAATGCGGACAATCAAAATTAAAAAATTTGTTCTTGTTTTGACGGAAAGGATATGCTAAAATACTCTTGCTGAGGGAGATGCTTAGGCATATCCTTTTCGTGAGCGCATGAACTGACTATTGGCGTAGTCTTTCATGCGCTCGCTTTCTAAGGGGGATGGAATACCATCACTATTACCTCCTTTCTGCCGATGAATCTACAAGTGCTTATACATTGTATCTCAAATCGGCTTCGTATTGGACATGCGGGCCAAAATAACTTGTCATTTATGGTTACGATACGGTTAAATTGCTGCATGGCGTAGACATATCGATAATGGTTTTCACTTTGTACATTGAATTTTTTGCAAACCTGTGCTATGCTCTTTTTGTTCCAAGAGAAATACAGTTTTTCTTAAGAAAAACTCATGCAGAGTAGATTCATCCAGAAAGGGGTAAAATTGTTGAGAGTACTGGCATAAGGCTTCATCTAATGATACCTTTGGAGGAAAAGACTCATGGACGCTCAAAACTGCGAGACGGGCGTGCTGTTTCTGGATGAACTGCCGGAGTATGACCGCGGCACGCTGGAGGCCCTTCGTCAGCCGCTGGAGGATGGCTTTGTCAACGTGGTTCGCGCCAATGCGCAGGCGAGGTATCCCGCGCGGGCGATGCTGATTGCGGCGATGAATCCCTGTCCCTGCGGCAACTACGGCAGCAAAACGCAGCCCTGCCGCTGCTCTCAGAAGGAAATCGCCCGCTATCTGGGGCGCATATCAGGTCCGCTCCTTGACCGCATCGACATGCAGCTGGAGGTGACGGCTGTTCCCGTTCGCCAGATTACGGAGAGCGTGCCGGAAGAGCCGTCCGCCGCCATCCACAGCCGGGTGCAGGCGGCGCGAAAACGCCAGCAGGAACGCTATCGGGACGAGGGAATCACCAGCAATGCGGAGCTTTCCGCACGCCAGCTGGAAGTGTTCTGTCCGCTCGATGACGCATGCCGCGAATTGATTGGGCGCGCCTGCGACAAGTACAACCTCTCCATGCGTGCGGTCAGCCGCGTGCGCAAGGTAGCCCGAACCATCGCCGATCTCGCCGGAGAGGAACAAATCGCCAAAGCGCATCTGCTGGAAGCTCTCAGGTATCGCAATCTGGAAGGGAACTACTGGAAGTAAGAAACGACCAGATTGTCTGAAAAAAAACATGCATGTGAATCGTCCATGCAAAAACAGGTAATCTTCAGGTCGCGGATAAAAAGCGATTCTCATCTCTAGAGGGAAAAGAATGGTCCTTCTGCAAATGAAAGAATAATTGGAATTTCTGCTTTGATTATTCCAACCAAACTGCCTTATGTCAACAAGCCGGGATCGCCTGATCAAAAACGGGCGATTTTTTTGTATTGATTTAAAAAACGGAAAATTGAGAAAGAATGTTGAATAAATATTAAATGCATGATAAAATAAAAACAAATCACCCGAAGGATGAAACCGACTGCCCGACGGGATTGTGCGGAAACGCGACCAACGAAAGGAAGGATAATATTTATGAAGAAAGTCTGGGCCATTCTGCTGACGCTGTGCCTGGCAATGGGCGCTTACGGCGCTTATGCAGAGGCGTTGACTCCCGGCACGTATACCTCGACGATGAACGCCATGCACGGACCCATGACGGTGGAAGTGACTGTGACCGAGGACACGATCACGGACGTGAATGTCGTCGATCAGGTGGAAACCCCCGGCGTGACGGACCCCGTTTTTGAAAACATTCCCGCTGCGATCGTCGCCAATCAGACCGCAGAGGTGGATACCATTACCGGCGCGACAATTTCTAGCCGCGCGTTGATTGCAGCCGTGAAGGATTGCCTCAAGCAGGCGGGCGACACGGAGGGGGCATTCAGCAAGCCGATTGAAAAAGAACCGGCGCAGGATGTTACCGTGACTGCGGATGTGATCATCGTTGGTGGCGGCGGCGCAGGTCTGGCGGCGGCGGTCGGCGCGTCCGATGAAGGCGCTTCCGTCATTGTGATCGAAAAGACAGGCTTCCTGGGCGGAAACTCCATCGTGGCGGGCGGCATTTACAACGCACCCGATCCGGAGCTTCAGGATCATGCGCAGATTTCCGGCGATCAGGATTCCCTCGTGCAGGCCGCGCTGGATGAAGCGCCGGTGAGTGAAGAGCATGCGGCGCTTCAGGCGGCCGTGAAGGAAGAGTTTGAAGCCTACAAAAAGACGGACAAAACCCTGTTTGACAGCGCGAACTGGTTTGCACTCCAGACGTGGAACGGCGGCGACAAGATCGGCAATCTGGATTTGGTCAAGGAGCTGACGGCCGGCGCGTACCCGGCGCTTGAATGGCTGGAGAGCATGGGAATGGAATTCAACGATTTCGTGACGTTGGGCGGCGGCTCGCTCTATCCGCGCACCCATGGCGCGAAGACCCCGAACGGCACGGGCTATATCAAGGCATTCAGGAATGCGCTGGAAGGCCGTGAAGGCGTGCAGATCATGATGGATACCACCGGCGTCAGCCTGATTACCGATGGAGACAAGGTGGTTGGCGTGAACGCAACCGGCAAGGAAGGCAATGCTGTTACCCTGATGGCCAACAAGGGCGTTATCATTGCGACCGGCGGCTTTGCGGGTAATGTCGAGCTGCGCCAGAAATATTGCGAAGGTGAAAAGTGGCCGGATCTCGGTCCGTCGCTGACGACATCCAATATGCCCGGCGTAACCGGCGACGGCATCTTTATGGCTGAAGCCGTCGGTGCGGATCTGGTGGATATGGATCAGATTCAGCTGCTTCCGTTCTGCAATCCGCAGACTGGCGCGACGTTTGATATCACCTCTGCCAACTGCTTTATCAACAAGGAAGGCAAGCGCTTTGTCCGCGAGGACGGCCGCCGCGACGAAATGTCCAAGGCGATGATCGCGCAGCCGGATGGTCTGGTTTACTACATCTTCAGCTGCGAAGATCCCAATCAAGTGTACAGTCTGGGCAAAAAGACCCTGCAATATTATCTGGATAACCACCTCTATGGCTATATGATCGATACGTCCATCGAAGGTCTGGCCGGTCAGATGGGCGTTCCGGCAGATGCGCTGGCGCAGACCGTTGCCGAGTTTAACGCGCACACCAAGGCAGGCGATAAGGATGAGTTCGGCCGCGTGAGCTGGGCGGATACGATCGAAGGACCGTATTATGTGGCTTATCAGCGCAAGCCTGCTGTGCATCACACGATGGGCGGCGTGCGCATCGATACCAAGACCCATGCGCTTCGCGCGGACGGCACGGTGATCGAGGGGCTTTACTGCGCGGGCGAGGTTGTCGGCGGCATCCACGGCGGCAACCGTCTGGGCGGCAACGCGATCGTTGATTTCTGTGTGTTTGGCCGGCTGGCCGGTCAGACCGCAGCGACCGAATAAGGCATAAGGCGAAATTGAAAAAACATAGTTAAAGGGAATCTCTGCGGTGTCGGCTCCGCAGAGATTCTCTTTGATTTTGATCAATCCATGCCTGAGTCGAACGGTGAGAAAGGTTGACAAGGATGGTTCGTGCCGAGTACAATGAAAAAAAGAATGGCAAGGGGGAACGAGGCCATGCTGGAATCGGAAGCGATGGCGCTTTTGGTGAGTGCCGTACCCAGCTACAAAAACAGGGATGCGGCATTGGCTCTGGCGGGAAGTGCCCTTGCGGTTTTGCAGGATGCGGGACGGTACGCCGCGCAGCTGGGCGACAAGGGTGTCGCGCAGGTTCGGCGGGCGTGGCTTGAGCGGGAGGAACGGCTGGGTGCGCTGGAGGAAAAGCGGATGCACATCCTTCTGCGCGGAGAAAAGGGCTATCCGCCCTTGCTTGAGCAGATTGAACAGCCGCCGCATCTGCTCTATGTCTGGGGAAGCACAGACCTTACCGACCCGTTTCCTGTCGCGATTGTCGGAACACGGCGCGCGAGCGCATACGGCGTGACACACTCGCGTATGATGGCGCGTGAGCTGGCGCAGGCAGGGGTCTGCGTCGTATCCGGTCTGGCGTTGGGCGTTGATGCGTCGGCGCATGAAGGCGCGCTGGATGCCGGCGGACGAACCCTTGCCGTTTTGGGCAGCGCACTGGACAAGTTCTATCCGGAAGAAAATCGGGCGTTGATGGAGCGGATTCTGGCGTCGGGCGGGAGCGTCGTCAGCGAATATCCGCCGGGAACCGCGCCGACGAAATACAGCTTTTTGCAGCGCAACCGCATCATTGCGGGCATCGCGCTGGGGACGCTGGTTACGGAAGCACCGCGCAGGAGCGGCGCGTCCCGAACGGCGCAATGCGCATTGGAGGAGGGGCGCGAGGTATTCGCCCTGCCGGGCAGCGTAGACAGCCCCGGCTCAGTGCTTCCGCATCTGCTGATTGCGGACGGCGCACGGTTGGTGACAAGCGCGGGGGACATTCTCTCCGCCTTGGTCATTGAGCCGAAAAAACAGGCGGCTGTTCCCCGACAGGAGACGGATTCTGCGCCGCAGACGGAAATTCTGCCCGCCCAAATGCCGGATGAGCCGCCGAAGGAAACCAAAGAAGTGCGGCTCTGTGTCCCGCAGGGGCTTGAGCCGCCGGCTCGGGCAATCTGCGAAAAGCTGCTGAGCGGCGAGGCGGATTTTGACACGCTCTGCGCGGCAAGCGGGCTTGAAAGCGACGAAGCTGGGGCGCTGCTCATCGAGCTGGAAATGGATGGTATTTTGCGCCAGACAGCCGGAGACAGCTATGCGCCGGGGGACGCGATGCACGCATAAAATCGACTAATAATGTAGAAACTTCCCGCGAATTTCAAATTACGTCCTTGACAGATTCAAGAAGGGCTGGTATCCTTTTTGAAGTTTAACGGATTCTTTTTTGGAGATTAAGGCGGTTTTTTCCGCTTTCTGGAGGAATTGTTTTGAGTACTCGTAAGCCCTCGTATAAGCTGGTCATCGTGGAGTCGCCTGCCAAGGCGCGTACCATTTCAAAGTTTTTGGGAAGAAGCTATAAGGTCGAAGCCTCGCAGGGACATGTCCGCGATCTGCCCAAGTCGCAGCTCGGCGTAGATGTGGAGCATGACTTTGAGCCGAAATATATCACCATCCGCGGACGCGGCGAAGTGCTTGAGCGCATCCGCAAGGAAGCCAAGGGCGCAAAGTCCATCATTCTCGCAACGGACCCTGACCGCGAGGGAGAAGCCATCTCGTGGCATTTGGCGACCATTCTGGGCATTGATCCGGAGAGCGCCTGCCGCGTGGAATTTAACGAAATCACGGAAAAGACGGTTAAAAACGCCATCAAGGAGCCACGCGCGGTCAACATGCAGCTGGTCAATGCGCAGCAGGCGCGCCGCCTGCTCGACCGTCTGGTGGGCTACAAGATCAGCCCGCTGCTCTGGGTGAAAATCAAGAAGGGTTTGTCTGCGGGACGCGTACAGTCGGTCGCCACGCGCATGGTCGTCGATCGTGAGCAGGAGATTGAGCAGTTCGAGCCGGAGGAATACTGGTATGTCGATGCGCAGCTCCGCGCGGGCGGCAAGCAGCTTCAGGCGCGGCTCATCTCGCTGGACGGCGAGCGCGTGACCCTCTCCGACGCAGAGCAGGCGAATGAAGCCAAGGCGCGCGTGGAAAAGGGCGGTTTTGTCATCCACAGCGTCAAGCGCGGCGAACGCCGCAAGCACCCCGCCGCGCCGTTTACGACCTCCAATTTGCAGCAGGAGGCGAGCCGAAAGCTCGGCTTCACGACGGCAAAGACGATGCAGGTCGCGCAGCAGCTCTACGAAGGCGTAGACATCGAAGGGCGCGGCACGCTCGGCTTGATTTCCTACATCCGTACCGACAGCGTGCGCCTGAGCGATGAAGCCGTCGCCGCGGCACGCGAGATGATCGCGGAGCGTTACGGCGAGCAGTTCGTACCGGAAAAGCCGAATGTATACAAGGGACGCAAGAGCGCACAGGATGCGCACGAAGCCATTCGCCCGACGAACCTCGAACTGCGTCCGGAGGATATCAAGGCGTCGCTGACCAAGGATCAATACAACCTCTATCGGCTGGTCTATCTGCGCTTTGTCGCCTGCCAGATGGCGGACGCGCTGTATGAAACCCAGCAGATTGAAATCGCTTCGGATTCAGGCGTTGTGCTTCGCTCAAGTGCCGAGCGGCTCAAGTTTGCCGGCTTTACCGCCGTCTATGAGGAGGGCACGGACGATGCGCCGAATCAGGATGAACACGGCAGCAGCCTGATGGCGGACGTCAGCGAGGGCGACCATGCGGAGCTGCTCTCCGACGAGGCGACGCAGCATTTCACGCAGGCTCCCGCCCGCTATACGGAAGCGTCGCTCGTTCGCGCACTGGAGGAGAAGGGCATCGGCCGCCCGTCCACCTATGCGCCGACCATCTCCACCATTTTGGCGCGCGGCTATGTCATGCGCGAAAAGAAGCAGCTCTTCCCGACCGAGCTGGGCGTCATGATTACGGACATGATGAAGGAGTATTTCGCGGATATCGTGGATATCGCCTTTACCGCGGGCATGGAGGAGCAGCTGGACGAGGTCGAAGAGGGCAAGCTGGATTGGCACAAGGTGCTTTCCGACTTCTACGGCCCGTTTGAAAAGACGCTGGAAAACGCGGAATCCAAAATCGAAAAGGTCGAAATCAAGGACGAGGTTTCGGATGTCCCGTGCGACAAGTGCGGCGCGATGATGGTCTACAAGCTGGGACGTTACGGACGCTTCCTGGCGTGTCCGAACTTTCCGGAATGCCGCAATACAAAGGCAATTCAGGTTGAAATCGACGCGCCCTGCCCGAAGTGCGGCGGCAAGCTCCTCCAAAAGACCTCACGCAAGGGGCGCAAGTTCTACGGCTGTGAGCGTTATCCGGAGTGCGATTTTGTTTCGTGGGATATGCCGGTCAGCGAAAAATGCCCGAAGTGCGGAAGCTATATGACGCTTTCTCACACGAAGAAGGGCGATTTCTACGTCTGTGCGAATGAAAACTGCCGCGAGCGTGTCGCCGCGCCGCAGAAGGAAGAAAACGAATGAGATACGTTGAGGGCGCCGCCCTCAAACTCCCGGAAGGGAACTGAGTTCCCTTCACCTTCCACATCCGCTTCGCGGCACACCGCGAAGCAGTGAGATGGGAAGTGCAGGAACCTCAGGTTCCTGCTGGGGTTTGGGGCAAAGCCCCATCGTTTTCCCCAAAAGGAGATTATGAATAAAGCTACTGTTATCGGCGCGGGACTTGCCGGATGCGAAGCGGCGTGGCAGCTTGCCAGCCGGGGCATTCCGGTGACGCTTTGCGAGATGAAGCCCCATGCCTTTACGCCCGCCCATCACAGCGCGGGCTTTGCCGAACTGGTCTGCTCCAATTCCCTGCGCAGCGACCAGCTGACCAACGCGGTCGGTCTGCTCAAGGAGGAGATGCGCCAGCTGGACAGCCTGATTCTGCGTGCGGCGGATGCCAACCGCGTGCCTGCGGGCGGCGCACTCGCGGTGGATCGGGAGAAGTTTTCGGAATATGTGACGAAAGCCGTCCGTGAACATCCGCTCATTACGGTCGTCGAGGGCGAAGTGGATGAGCTGCCGCAGGAGAACGCCGTCATTGCGACCGGGCCTTTGACCAGCGATAAGCTCGCCGAAAAGATTGCGGCGCTTTCCGGTCTGAAGACGCTGAATTTCTTTGACGCCGCCGCGCCGATCGTGTCCGGTGAGTCGCTGGATATGACGAAGGTTTTCCGTCAGGGGCGCTATGGGCGCGGAGACGATTATCTCAACTGCCCGATGAACAAAGAGGAGTACGAAGCGTTTTATCACGCGCTGCTGACGGCTGAAAAGGCGGATGTACACGGCTTTGACGGCACGCAGGTCTTTGAAGGCTGCATGCCCATCGAGGTCATGGCGGCACGCGGAGAAATGGTCATGGCGTTCGGGCCGATGAAGCCCGTCGGGCTGGTCGATCCGCGGACGGGGCGCGAACCTTACGCCGCCGTGCAGCTGCGTGCGGAAAACGAGGCGGGCACGATGTACAACCTCGTCGGCTTCCAGACCCGGCTCAAGTGGGGCGAGCAGAAGCGCGTCTTTTCGATGATTCCCGGGCTTGAAAACGCGGAGTTCCTGCGTTACGGCGTGATGCACCGCAACACGTTTCTCCATTCGCCGGGCTTCCTCGATACGCAGTACGGCATGATTGCCCGCCCCGGCATCTATTTCGCGGGGCAGATGACCGGCGTGGAGGGCTATGTGGAGAGCGCGTCCAGCGGACTGGTTGCGGGGCTTTCGCTTGCCCGGCGCATGCTCGGTCTGTCGCCGGTGGATTTCACGACCCGCACCGCCATCGGCGCGTTGGCGCACCATGTCTCCGGCGCGACGGGTGATTTCCAGCCGATGAACGCGAACTTCGGTCTGATTGATCCCTGCGAAAAGCGCATCCGCAACAAGCAGGAGCGTTATGGCTATGTCGCCGCACGCGCACTGGATACCATCGAGGCGATTCGCAGCAATCCGCTTGCCTGCGATTTTGACCCCAAGTTCAAAAATTGACCTATCGCACGCCGCCCTGTTCAAAAGCAGAGCGGCGTGTTATAATAAGAGAACGATGGGGCTTTGCCCCAAACCCCACAAGGGAACTGAGTTCCCTTGACCTTCCGATCCGCTTCGCGGCGGCTTCAAGAAAGTCGTCTGACAGATTGCGAAGCAATCTGAAGTGGGAAGTGCAGGAACCTCAGGTTCCTGCCGGGGTTCGGGGCAGAGCCCCGACGTAACCCAAACGTAACTTATCGGAGGTAAATATATATGACACTGAAAGGCACAACCATCTGCGCCGTTAAAAAGGACGGCAGGATTGCCGTCGCGGGCGACGGACAGGTGACGATGGGCGAAAGCACCATCTTTAAGGCGACCGCGCACAAGGTGCGCCGCATCTACGGCGGCAAGGTCGTCACCGGATTTGCGGGAACGGTTTCCGACGCGTTCGCGCTCTGCGACCGCTTTGAAGCCAAGCTGGAGCAGTTCTCCGGCAATCTGGAACGCGCCGCCGTCGAGCTGGCGCAGGAATGGCGCAGCGACAAGGCGATGCGCAAGCTGGAAGCGATGCTCATCGTCGCCAGCGGCGAAACGCTGATGATCGTATCCGGAACGGGCGAGGTCATCGAGCCGGACGACGGCATTGCGGCTGTCGGTTCCGGCGGAAACTATGCGATGGCTGCCGCTCGTGCGCTCAAGGAGAATACCGACCTTTCCGCGCACGAGATCGCCGAAAAGGCGCTGCATATCGCCGCGGATATCTGCGTGTTTACCAACCATAACGTGATCGTGGAGGATGCCTGATATGGAACTTACGCCTAAACAGATCGTTCGCGAACTGGATCGCTATATCATCGGTCAGGACGACGCCAAGCGTGCGGTTGCGGTCGCCCTGCGCAACCGTTATCGCCGCGCACAGCTTCCCGAGGAGATTCGCGATGAGATTGTGCCCAAGAACATCCTGATGGTCGGCCCCACCGGCGTGGGCAAGACGGAAATCGCACGCCGTCTGGCGAAGCTGGTGGATGCGCCGTTCATCAAGGTTGAGGCGACGAAGTTCACCGAGGTCGGCTATGTCGGACGCGATGTGGAGAGCATCATCCGCGATTTGGTTGAAGCCAGCGTCCGCATCTGCAAGGAGAAAGCGAGCCAGAAGGTCAAGGCACGCGCCACCGTGCTTGCCGAGGATCGCATCATCGACCTCATCCTGCACCCGAACCGCAAGCCGGTCAACCCCATTGACGTGCTGCTGGGCAACAAACCCAAGCAGCCGGAACTGCCCGCGGAGGAAAAGCAGCGTATCGCCCAAAAGGCGGATGAGCTGCGCGGTCAGCTGATGCGCGGCGAGCTGGAGGATCTCGAGGTCGAAGTCGAGGTCGAGGATGCGCCCAAGGACGTGGAAATCAACGGCGCGAGCGTGAACATCGGCTCGATGATGGGCGATATGATGCCCAAAAAGACCAAGATGCGCCGCATGAAGGTTTCCGACGCACGCCGGCTGCTGGTTGCCGAGGAAGAGGGCAAGCTCATCGACATGGACGCCGTGACGGAGGAAGCCCTGCACCGCGCCGAGCAGGACGGCATCGTCTTCATCGACGAAATTGACAAGGTTGCCGGACGCTCGACGAACGGACCGGACGTGAGCCGCGAGGGTGTGCAGCGCGATATCCTGCCGATTGTCGAGGGTAGCACGGTCAACACCAAGTACGGCGTGGTCAAGACGGATTACATGCTCTTTATCGCCGCAGGCGCGTTCCACGTTGCCAAGGTGACGGATCTCATTCCGGAATTACAGGGACGTTTTCCGGTGCGCGTGAATCTCAAGCCGCTGACCTGTGAGGACTTCAAGGCGATTCTCAGCAAGACGGATAATGCGCTGACCCGCCAATATGAGGCTTTGCTGGCTGTGGATCATGTGCATCTGCACTTTGAGGAATCCGCGCTGGATGCGCTGGCGCAGGCGGCGCATTTGGAAAACGAAACGAAAGAGGACATCGGCGCACGACGGCTGCATACGCTGTTTGAAAAGATGCTGGAAGACATCTCCTTCAACGCGGGCGGCGACATGCCGGATGTCGATGTGACCATCAACGGGGAATATGTCGCGGAACATCTCGGAACAGATGCGAAAAAGATGGACATGCGGCAATATATCCTGTAAAATAGAATAGAAATCGACAAGCCGCTGGTTTCAGCGGCTTTTTTAGCGTATAGGGGAACGAGGGGCTTGTGGACGGGAAACCGCGGGCTTCTGATAAGACTTTGGAGAAGCGAAGCCTCATACGTTCCATCCTCGGCAGAAAGGATATAGGTATGCAGGCGTTTGTAATCACTGCGTATAAGGATTTTGATTCGCTGAAGGAGCTGACGGCGGCACTGAGCCGCCATGGGCTTTGCTTTGTTCACGCAGATCGGCGCGGAACGATTACTGCGGCGCAGATCGACGAGCTGAACGCGATGTCCAATGTCCGCGCAATCCGCAAGCGCAAGGTCAACTGGGGCAGCATCGAGCATCTGTATGCGATGCTCGACCTGTGCCGGATGGCTTTGGAGGATGAGCGGACGACGTATCTGCACCTGATGAGCGCACAGGATTACCCGACCCTTTCCGGAAAAGAGATGGAAAACCGCTTTGACGGGGAAACGCGCCTGTTCATCCAGCGCACGAGGACGGCGGATCACCCCGAGCTTGCCCATCGCTATGAGCATTATCACTTCATGCACCTGCTCAATTATCGTGATTCCTCCGATTGGGCGCAGAACTGGGTTGGGCGCATCGACCGCTGGCAGGATATGCTGCATGTCAGAAGAAAGCTCTCCGTGCCGTATAAGGGGCTGCTCTATGTCAGCCTGCCGCGCGATGCCGCGGAGTTTGTGCTGAAGGATAAAAATGCCAGACGCTTCCTGCGGCAGCTGCGGACGACGTATATTCCCGAGGAATTTTTCTTCCAAAACGTGTTTAACGAAACGCCGTTTGAAGCGCGGATTGTCAACAGGCAGCTGCATTTTTCCATCTGGGATGAACCGGAACGCGGGCTTCCCGCCGTGCTGAATGGCGGAGATTTGGAGCGGATCGACGCATCCGGCTGCTGCTTTGCGCGAAAAATCGAAGGAAGCGGTGCGCTGGCAAAAACGCTTCTGGAAAGGTGGGACAGCTGATGGCAGGGAGGATTCCCGCGCCGGTGCGCAGGAGCATCGCCGTAGCGGGCGGTTCGTTTTTTGTTGCGCTGGCGTTGCTGCTGGATGCGCTGCTCTGGCTGAACGCGACGAGCCTGCGCGGTACGGTCAACGCGGCGGATTACCGCTCCATCTCGCCGGAGGCAGTCGCCGGCGGCGATTCGCTGGGGCTTGAACCGGATATTCCGGAGGATGGCATATTCATCAAGGGCGGCGTTTTGCATATCTGCGGCGCGCTGTACCGCCATGATCAGCCGGTCGGCGCGGTCAGGATGCGTGTCGGTCTGCTCTGGAAGCCGACGGACGGCGAGGAAGAAACCGTTGTCACGCTGCTCAATACGCAGATGGTGCGGCTGGAGGAAGCCGACGCCGAACGGATTGGGGTGGACGACCACTGCGGCTTCCATGCGGCGGTCGATCCGGAGCGTCTGCCGCATTGGGGTGAGGACGGGCAGTATCGCGTCGTGCTGATTGATGATACGACGGGCTGTATGGTCGATACCGATGTGGTCGGCTTGACGCTGCCGAGGGACGGCTTGGCAGTGACCAGAAAGCGGGTGAGCGCGGATGAATAAGCTCAAAGCGATGAGCGGGAAGAAGCGCATGCTCTGCGCGGCGGTGATTCTGATGCTCTTTGCCGTGCAGCTGGTCATGCACATGAATTGCGACAGTCTGATTTTGGATGATTGGGTGTTCCGCGGCGCGACGGAGGGCGGCGTGACCATCGCGTCCTTTCTGGCAAAGCGATGGCAGACATGGTCGAGCCGTCTGCTGATTGAGGGGCTGCTCTGCGTGACAACGAAGAGCATATGGCTCTGGCGCGTGCTGGATAGTCTGGCGATGGTGCTGATGGCGTTTTCGCTTTGCAGGCTGGCGAACGCGGAAAAGCGTCCGGAGATGCTGGGGCTTGCCGCGCTGCTGGTGACGAGCATTCCGTTTGCCATCCTGCGCTCGACGGGCTGGCAGGCGACGGGCATGAATTACTATGTGCCGCTTGCCTGCGCGATGACGGCATGTATTCCGCTGGCGGACGCGCTCTGGAAGCGGAAAACGCCGTTGGTGCTGGCGGCTTTTGCCGTTCTCTGCGCGGTGCTGGGCGCGAATCAGGAGCAGACGGCTGCGCTGATTTTCGGTGCGCATCTGGTTTTGGGCGCGGCGGTCATCGTGCGGGATAAACGCATACCGCCGTTTGCCGCGGCGGTGTTTGCCGTCGCCTGCGCGGAGCTGGCGGCGCATCTGCTCTGCCCCGGAAACGCCCTGCGTGCGCAGGAGTCCGTGGCAATCGTCAACCTGCGGGATTACGGTCAGTTCACGCTCATAGACAAGCTGGATATCGGCTTGACGAGTACGGAGGCTCTGCTCATCTATACGTTCAATCCGATTCTGCTCGCCTGCGGCGCGGTCGTCTGCGCGACGGTGTTCGCGCGCAGGCGGGGCGTTCGGTCGAAGCTGGTCGTTCTGGCGGCAGCGGCGTTCGTCCTTTGCGCTTTTTTCGCGGATATGACCCGAACGTCGGAGCTGCCTGCGAAAGTCTTTGCGCCTTTTAACGAGATGCGCAGCTATGCGCTGCTGCTGGGCGCGGCGGGGTGCGGCGAGGACGTGCGCTTTGTGATGATGACGCTGGCGACCATCCTGCTGGGGATGATGACCCTGTCGCTCTATCTGTCCATCGGCGACAGACCGCTTTCGGCTTGCGCCGCGTTCGTCTTTGCGCTGGGCTTTGCCGCGCGGATGGCAGTCAGCTTCAGCCCGACAGTCGTGGAGAGCGGCGAGCGGACGATGCTCCCGCTGTATGGCGCGATGATGCTGTGTGCGCTGCTCTGCCTGCGCGATGTTCGGGACGAGGGCGGGAAGAAAAAGCCCATAGCGGCGGCATATGCCGTCTGTGCGCTGACGGCGGCGGTGAATTTTGCTTCGAGCTTCATGCTTGCGCTGTAAAATCGTTGACAACGCCGACCGGAGAGCATATAATAAGGGACGTATATTTCATTCCCGTTGAGGAAGAGGAGTACGCGGACGTCGCCGCCAGAGAGGGCAGACCCATAGGCTGAAAGGTCGCTCGGGAAGGACGCACGCGGAAGGTCGCTTCGGAGGGGTGCGGGTCAAAGGAGCTTTCCCTGAGCCTGCGCGGGCGCGCCCGATACAGCGCAAAGAGGCGTCGTTTTTGGCGGCGCGAAATAAGGTGGTACCACGCAGGCTGCTGCGTCCTTTGGGGGACGTGCGGTCTGCGTTTTTATATCACCGGAAGATTCGTTGATGCAAAGAAGGGATTGAACCTCAGCTTCTTGACAGGGTTTGGGACAGCGTCCCAAGCGTTCCCTTTTGCGTTTTAAGGAGAAATGGACGTGAATTTTCAGGCGAATATGGTTCCGGGCATTTGCGCGATGCTCGTCGGCGCGCTGCTCACCTTCGGCGCGGGCAGGCTCTGCCGGAAGGAGAAGGATATCCCGCAGGTGAAGCTCATCGGCGTAGGGCTTGTCGTCATCGGTGCGCTGACGGTGTTTTTGGTGTAAATATCGCTCTCTCCGTCTGCGAAGGCGGCTGAGAGGGCTTTATCGAATCGTTAATTCAGCATAAGCGGAAAGGAATAGAATTATGGAACAGAACAAAGCCGCAGAGATGGACAAGGTGTATAACCCGCAGGCCATCGAAGGAGAGCTGTACAAGGAGTGGGAGGAGAACGGCGCGTTCGTGGCGCATCGCGTGGAGGGCAAGCAGCCCTTTACCATCGTCATGCCGCCGCCGAACATCACCGGTCAGCTGCACATGGGTCATGCGATGGACGGCGTGCTTCAGGACAGCCTGACCCGCTATCACCGCATGAAGGGTGACCCGACCCTCTGGCTGCCCGGCACCGACCATGCGTCCATCGCGACCGAGGTCAAGATCGTCGAGGCGATGCGCAAGGAAGGGCTGGATAAGCACGACGTCGGCCGTGAGGAATTCCTGCGCCGCGCATGGGCGTGGAAGAACGAGTACGGCGGACGCATCGTCCGTCAGACCCGCCGCATGGGCAACAGCTGCGACTGGAGCCGTGAGCGCTTCACGATGGACGACGGATGCAACAAGGCGGTCGTCGAGGTCTTTAACCGCCTGTATGAAAAGGGACTGATTTACCGCGGCAACCGCATGGTCAACTGGTGCCCCTGCTGCAATACCTCCATCTCCGATGCCGAGGTTGAGTATCAGAGTCAGGAAGGACACTTCTGGCATCTGCTCTATACGGTCAAGGAGACCGGTGAAAAGCTCGAATTGGCGACCACCCGTCCGGAAACGATGCTGGGCGATACTGCTGTTGCCATCAACGGCGAGGATCCGCGTTATAAGCATCTGCATGGCTGCCATGTCATCCTGCCGCTGATGAACATCGAGATTCCGATCGTCTGCGACGAGCATGCCGATATGGAAAAGGGCACCGGCGTCGTGAAGATCACCCCGGCGCATGACCCGAACGACTTTGAAGTCGGTCAGCGTCATGATCTGCCCGTCGTCCGCGTCTTTACCTATGACGGTCATATGACCGGCGCGAAGGAGAAGGCGGAGAACGACGCGCTGTTTGCCAGCGGCAAGGCGACCGTCGGCGAGCCGCGTGTGCTCGACTGCGGCAAGTATGCCGGCATGACGACGATGGAAGCACGCAAGGCAATCGTCAAGGATCTCGAAGAGGGCGGCTACCTCAAGAGCGTCGAGCCGCTGGCGCATGAGGTCGGCACCTGCTACCGCTGCCACACGACCATCGAGCCGATGGTCTCCAAGCAGTGGTTTGTGAAGATGGAGCCGCTGGCAAAGCCTGCCGTCGAGTGCGTCAGAAACGGCGAGGTTCGCTTCGTGCCGGAGCGTTTTGCCAAGAACTACATGACGTGGATGGAGAATATCCGCGACTGGTGCATCTCCCGTCAGCTCTGGTGGGGTCATCGCATTCCGGCGTGGTACTGCGACGACTGCGGCGAGATTATCGTTGCCCGCGAAACGCCGACCGTCTGCCCCAAGTGCGGCTGCACGCATCTGGCGCAGGACGAGGACGTTCTGGATACCTGGTTCTCCTCCGCGCTGTGGCCCTTCTCTACGCTCGGCTGGCCGGACAAGACGGAGGATTTGGCGTATTTCTACCCGACCAGCGTGCTGGTTACGGGCTATGACATCATCTTCTTCTGGGTTGCCCGCATGATTTTCTCGGGCATCGAGCAGATGGGCAAGCCGCCGTTCCACACGGTGCTGATTCACGGTCTGGTGCGCGATGCGCAGGGACGCAAGATGAGCAAGTCGCTGGGCAACGGCGTCGATCCGCTGGAGATTATCGACCAGTACGGCGCGGACGCGCTGCGCTTCTCGCTGGTCATGGGCGTCAGCCCGGGAAACGACATGCGTTTCTCCACCGACAAGGTCGAGTCTGCGCGTAACTTTGCCAACAAGATTTGGAACGCGAGCCGCTTCGTGCTGATGAACATGGGCGACGAGGCGGAGGAGCTGGAGGGCAAGACGCTTTCCGCTGCCGATAAGTGGATTCTGACCCGACTGAATGAAACCATCCGCGAGGTCAGCGGACACTTTGAAGAGTATGACCTCGGTCTGGCGGCGCAGAAGATCTATGATTTTGCGTGGAGCGAGTTCTGCGACTGGTACATCGAGCTGGCGAAGGTCAGCCTGAATGGCGAAGGCCGCGCGGCGACGCTGGCTGTTCTGCGCTATGTGCTGATCAGCCTGCTCAAGATGCTGCATCCGTTCATGCCGTTCATCACCGACGAGGTGTATCGCTACATCCCGGGCACGGAAGGCACGATCATGCTCTCCGACTGGCCGCAGGTGAAGCCGGAGCTGTCCTTTGCGGAGGAAGAGCGCGAGATGGAAGGCATCATGGATGTCATCCGTGCGGTGCGCAACCTGCGTGCGGAGATGAACGTGTCCGTCGGACGCCGTGCGCATCTGATCGTGCGCCCGAAGACCGGCTGGGAGCATGCCATGGAAGGCGCGGGCGAGTATTTCGGACGCCTTGCGTGGGCAAGCGGCATGCAGCTTCTCGGCAAGGACGAGGAAGCGCCCACCAAGACCGTTTCCGCGGTCAGCGAGGCGGCTGAGCTGTTCATCCCGCTGGGCGATTTGGTCGATGTTGCCAAGGAGACGGCGCGTCTGACCAAGGAGCGCGACAGCGTGCAGCGCGATATCGAGCGCGGCGAGGCCAAGCTGAATAACCCGGGCTTCATCGGAAAAGCGCCGGCGCAGCTCGTCGAGCAGGAGCGCGAGAAGCTGGCGGTTTCCCGCGATAAGCTCGAAAAGCTGAATGCGCGTATCGAGGATTTGAAGAACATGTAAATCAAGAGGGGCTGTTGGGCGATTCGGGCTTGACAACCCCTCTTTCTATGGCTTATAAAAAGAAGGTAAAAAAAGTGCTTGAAAAAACCGATGGAATCGGTTCAGTGCTTTTTACCGCAAAATCAGCCGGAGCGAAAGAGGGATGGCTGAATGCGTTGGGGTAACGCCCCAAGTGTTTTTCAGAAACAAGCCAAGGGAGGTGCTTTCCGTGACTGAACAGGAAGCAATCGAAAGAATTCACAGTGTCTATCCGACCGGAACGAAAAACGGTCTTGAAAATATGCGCAGCCTGATGGAAAAGCTCGGCAATCCGCAGGAGCGGCTGACCATGGTGCATGTCGCGGGCACGAACGGCAAGGGTTCCTGCTGCGCGATGATCGAGCGGGTCCTTCGTGCGGCGGGCTGCCATACCGGATTGTATACATCGCCGTATATCGAGGTCTACAATGAGCGCATTCGGCTGGACGGCGTGCCCGTCAGCGGGGAAAAGCTCGCCGCGCTCGTCGAAAAGGTCTGGCACGCGGTGCAGGCGTGCGAAAAAGAAAACGTGCATGTCACTGAGTTTGAACTGGGAACGGCGCTTGCGTTCACCTGCTTTGCGGAAGAAAAGGTGGATGTCGCCGTCATAGAGGTCGGTTTGGGCGGCAGGCTCGACCCGACGAATATCATCCATCCCGCGGTCAGCGTTATTACCGAGGTCGGCATGGACCATATGAAGATTCTCGGCAATACGCTTTCGGAAATCGCGCTGGAAAAGGCGGGCATCATGAAGCGCGGTGTTCCGGTCGTTCTCGGGCGGCAGGAAAAGGAAGCGCGCGGCGTGCTGCTGGCGGCGGCGAAGGGACTTGACCTGTCGGTCATCGAGCTGACCGCCGAAAACATCCGCGAAGAGCAGAAGCAGATCACGTTTGACGTCGCGTTTGAGAACGTAAAGCTCCCGAATCTGAAGGTGTCGCTCTGCGGACGCCATCAGGCGGACAATGCCTGCGCGGCGCTGGGCGCGCTGCTGACGCTCAAAAAGAAGGGATTTCGGGTGACGGAGGATGCCATTCGCCGCGGCATGGCGGATGTGCATTGGCCCGGACGGCTGGAATACTTCGGGCGCGTGCTGCTGGACGGCGCACACAATGACCCCGGCGTCCGCGCGCTGTGCGCCTATCTGGATAAGTGGATGCCGAAGGAAAAGACAGTGCTGGTCAGCGCGATGATGCGCGACAAGGAAACCGTCAAGATGTGTCAGCGGCTGGCAAGCCGCGTGCATAGCGTGGTCTGCACGCAGCCGAGTGTTCCGCGCGCGATGCCTGCCGACGAGCTGGCGGGCGAGTTTGAAGCGTGCGGCGTGCGTACATACGCATGCCCCAGCCCGTCGGACGCGCTGGAGGAGGCCCGCAGGCTTGCCGGACCGGAGGGCAATGTGGTCTGTGCCGGTTCGCTGTATTTGATTGGAGAGGTGCGCACGCTGCTGCGCCATGAAAAGGAGTTTGCTCATGTCATTTGAACATGTGAGCGTCATGCTCATGCCCACGGTGGATATGCTGAACGTCCGTGAGGGCGGCATTTATGTAGACGGAACGCTCGGCGGCGGCGGACACAGCGCGGAGATTCTGCGCCGCCTGAACGGAACAGGTCATCTGTACGGCATTGACCGCGACAACGACGCGCTTGCCGCGGCGACGGAAAGGCTCGGCGCGGCGGGCAATTTTACCGCCGTGAAGGGCAATTTTCACGATGTCCGTGCGCTGCTTGCCGAGCGAGGCGTGGAGAAGATCGACGGCATGATGATCGACCTCGGCGTGAGCAGCTATCAGCTGGATACCGCCGAGCGCGGCTTTTCCTATCATGCCGACGCGCCGTTGGATATGCGCATGGATCAGGATCAGGCTCTGACGGCGCGGGAAATCGTCAATACATGGAGCGCGGAGGAGATTGCACGCATTCTGCGCGAGTATTCGGAGGAGAAATGGGCGGTGCGCATTGCCCAGATCATCTGCGAGCATCGCGCCCGGAAGCCGCTGGAAACGACGGGCGATTTGGTTGCGTGCGTGGATGCGGCGATTCCCAAGAAGGTGCGCATGCAGGACAACGGGCACAGTGCCCGCCGCACGTTTCAGGCACTCCGCATTGCGGTCAACGACGAGCTGGATCCGCTGAAAAAGGCGCTGGAGGACATGGTGGATTTACTGAATCCGGGCGGACACATTGCCGTGCTGACCTTCCATTCTCTGGAGGACAGGATTGTCAAGCAGACCTTCCGAAGGCTGGCGAATCCCTGCACCTGCCCGCCGAAGATACCGGTCTGCATCTGCGGCAAGAAGCCCATTGTCCGCGTATTGGGCGGGGGCGGCGTGAAGCCGGACAAGGAAGAGGTTGAGCGGAATCCGCGTTCCCGAAGTGCGATGCTCCGCGGATGCGAAAAGCTGGAAAAGCAGGAATAAGACGAAAAACAGATAGATGAAAAGCGAGTCTGCGTGAAAGCGGCTCGCTTTTTTCGTTTGGGGGGGACGATTGGGGTTACGTTAGGGCTGCCGATCCGGGAAACTCGCATAGGGGCGCTGTCCTCTGCCTGTGGCAGACGCGCCCGCTTCGCGAACGCGCAAGCGCTCCTTGAGATTTCCGATTTTCGTCACGCTGAATCCCGCACAGCGGGCGCGTGACTCCAATCCCTAGAACCCGCCTGAGGGGGATTCCCCCTCAGACTCCCTTCTCCGCTTCGCGGCGGGTTAAGGAATAGAGTGGTTTTGAGCCATTGTTTCGGTAAAAACAGACCGATGCGTCAGTCAGGTGACGCTTCGCTCCCTGACTGGTAATCGGTGTGCTTCGCACATATGGGGAACGTTAGGGCTGCCGCCCTAAGACCTGCCTGAGGGGGATTCCCCCTCAGACTCCCTTCT
>ENA-OUPA01000544-OUPA01000544.1-human-gut-metagenome-genome-assembly--contig:-NODE-544-length-24716-cov-26.9173_pt1 | contig 24716 bp, 17 predicted proteins | sample MGYA00237939_ERZ548770 | MGnify/ENA primary metagenome ERZ548770 (study PRJEB26490, sample SAMN05356877) | human gut metagenome | biome: terrestrial biome; feature: human-associated habitat; material...
CGGATCAGCTCGTTTATTTTATCACAGAACTTTTCGTTTGTCAAGAACTTTTTTATTTATTTTTTGAAGTTCTTTCGAACTTCTCTGCTGTTCTCTCGATCAGCAACTCGTTTATTTTATCAAACTCATTTGCTTTTGTCAAGAACTTTTTTCAAGTTTTTTTGAAGCAGTTCTTGTAACCCGCGGCAGCCACCCGGCTCCGAACTAGGTTTTTCTGTTTCAAAAGAACTCATTCACTGTAGCTCTCGCTGACAGCTTAGTTATAATAACACCACCAAAAGCAAAAGTCAACACCTTTTTTCGAATTTTCTTATTTTTAGAAAAATATAGTTAATTCTGCATATTTTGTATTTTATCTGACTATTTACAATCTATCCGAAACCGTCCAAAAGAAAAGGCGCCTTCCGGCGCCCTTTCCCTTTCAACTCTTATTTCTCACGTTTACGATAAACAACTGCTCCGACCACTGCTGCTGCAGAAACGCCGAGCAGGATCACCCACAGCATCACCTGTGTGCGGTCTCCCGTGTCCGGACTCTTTGTTGCTTTCTTCAGATAGAATACGGTATCCGCCTGGCCCTTGCTTGAAACGATCGAAATCGTATGCTTGCCTTCTGCCAGACTCTTTGTATACTCGGCCTTCAGCGTAACCTGCGTATTCTCTTTTCCAGCCGTCACATAATTCTTCGCATCAATCTCTTTCTGGTCGATGAGAACCTTTTTAAGATCCTTTGCTTCAAAATCTGCGGTGAAGGAAAGCTCCTTGCCCTGCATACCTGACTGATTGACTCCTTTGGTAATCTTCGGAAGATTCTGCGCAGTCATCGGTTTCTGTTTCAGGCCGGCAATCGCTTTTTCCAGCGCTGCCGCATAACCATCCACCGTCTTCTGCTCCGTGATATTCTTTCCGCGTACAATCGCTGCTTTTGCATCATTGACTGCTTTTACGCTCTCGTCCGTGTATTTCTTCAGATCGTTTGGAATCTTCTTCACTGCGGCATCTACTTTGCTGTAGTCCGCATCTTTATACGTAAGGCCGGCAATCGCTGCCTCGATCTTTTTTGCGTAACCGTCTACGCTCTCCTGCTCTGTGACCGGCCGCTCGGTTACGACGCTGTTCTTTGCATCTTCCAGTGCTTTTACAGACGCATCGGTATACAGACTGAGGTCCGCCGGAATCTTTTTGATGGCTTCCTCTACTTTGGAATAATCTGCTTTCCGAACCTGCAGTCCTGCCAGTGCATTTTCAATTGCTGCTGCCCAGCCGTCTACTTCTGCCTGATCCAGAATGGTTTTTCCGCTTTCTACGCTGTTGATCGCTGTCTGAAGCGGCTGAATGCTTTCTTCCGTATAAATACTCAGATCATTCGAAACTTTGGCAAGAGCCGCGTCTACGGTGCTGTAGTCCGCCGGTTTCAGGGTCAGTCCGTCAAGAGCTGCTTTCAGGTTTTCTGCAAACTGATCGACTTCCTCCTGTCTGCTGTCATCCAGATCCCATACAATGGCTTCTTTTGCCACATTCAGTGCTTTTACACTCTTTTCGGTATAAATGGATAAGTCTTTCGGAATCTTTCCCAGGAGTTCTTCCACTCCCTGATAATCTGCCGGAACCGGTTTGCGTACCAGTGCTGCAATTGCATTCTCCAGTGCTTCCGCATAAGCAGCAACTGCCTGCTGCTCTTCTATCGTTTTGGTGCGGTCGATGGATGCGATGACTGCATTCAGTGCTTCCACGCTCTCTTCCGTATAGATAGAAAGATCTCCCGGAACTTTGGCAAGTACTGCATCAACTTCTGTGTAATCTGCGCCAAGAAGCATCAGTGCGTTTACTGCTGTCTGAATGGCTGCCGCATAACCATTTACGGTTTCCTGTTCAGCTGATGGCAGGTTCTCTTTTACCGCATCTTTTGCTTTCTGAACAGCTGCCGCGCTTTCTTCTGTATACCGGCCCATATCCTCCGGGATCAGTGCCAGCGCTTCTGTTACTTTGGTGTAATCTGCGGCTTTTACAATCACAGTGAATTCCTGTGTGAAGTCAACGCCGGTTTTCTTTCCGTCTTTGATTGTCGCCAGAAGTTTTACGGTTCCGGCATTCGTTACTTTCAGGTTTGTGCCGTCTAAAACAGCACCTGTCATTCCGGCATCCGTGATTTCCCATGTGATCTGTTTCTGATCTGCATTTTCTGGAACTGCTTTGCCCGTCAGTGCGGTGGTTCCCGGGATTTCTTTCGGTATGCCCTGGATTTCTGTTACAGCTGCGTGCTCATAGGTTCTTATCTGGATTTCAATGGCATCTTTTGTTTCCGTTTCTGCGATCTTTGTTACAATCCAGCTTCCGTTCCAGCTGTCTGCCTTTTTAAGCAGATAATCTGCCGGAGCCTTTTTGGCCTTTTCCGTAAGATCCTTCAGATTCCAGGAAGCCGCCGCTGCGATCACAGCCTCTTTTTCTGTTTTTATTCTTTCTTTGTCATCTTTCTGATCTTTCTTTTCATCCGGATTTGTTTTTTCTGAAAGTATTCGGATTTCTCTGTTCTCTGCATCATTTTTAATCTCCGTATCTTTGCCGAGAACGTCGCCTGCTTTCAGCGAAAGCTCTCCGAACTTCCACGTTTTGGCTTCCTCTTTTGCGAATGCCATGGTTGGGAACATCGTCACGATCAGAAGCATGGACAGTACAAACGAAAGCATTTTTTTCGTTTTCTTCATAACACAAATCCTCCTTTCCTTTTGATTGTTTTGCAGCTGCCAGGGGCCGCAGTTTCTCTTGTTACTTTCATTATACGTGTGTCAGAAAAAGAGTCAACGGGCCGTAAAAATTCGTAAGAATTCTTGTGCATTTCCGCTAAAATACTTTCAACGTTTTTTCACAATACTTCCATGAATTTTTACGGCCCGTCAGATTTTCTTAAGATATTCCTTTATTTGTGATGAAGCACATATTTCACATACGCAATTCTACGGCTGTCCGGTGCCCAGGAGTTGACGTTGATACTGCCCTGGCCGCCGAAAAGATCCAGCAGTTTTTTCTTATTCTGTCCGTCATAATCCATCATTCCAAGCGATACATACATGTTCGGCAGATGCTCATTCGGTTCCAGCTCACCTTTAGCGAAGGTCAGGTAAATGACGTGTTTTCCATCCGGCGAAACGTGGCCGAACCAGTTGTTGGCATCGGAATCGGTCATCTGGGTGAGACCGCTGCCGTCACGGTTCATCCGCCATACCTGCATCAGACCGCTTCTGGTGCTGTTGAACCAGATGTGCTTTCCGTCCGGTGAATACTCCGGACCGTCGTTGTAGCCTTTGCCGTCCGTCAGGCAGGTTTCCTCGCCGCCGTCTGATGGAATCGTACAGATCTCAATGCGCATGGTCTCCTCCTCCGGCTTTTTGCGGAAGGCACAGTACGCAAGCTCTTTTCCGTCCGGCGACCAGCCGTGCAGATAGCTGAGACCCGGTCCGGTGAGGTCTTTTGGTTCACCGCCTGTCATCGGGAGCACGTAGATGTGGGATTCATACGTTCCATCTGTGAGTTCCGGCGGCATGCAGCTTACCGCCAGCAGCTGGTTGTCCGGTGACGGAACGTGGTCATTGTTGCACTGCACGCAGAAACCGGTATCAACCTGCTCCACATGGTCTTTGTCGATCTCATAGCGGTAGATTTTTCCATCCGCATTATAAAGCAGGGTGTTTCCATCGTTCAGCCAGTTCGGTGCCTCGATGATTCCCGGAAACTCATGCAGCACGGTTTCTTCTCCGGTCTCCACATCCATCGTGCAGAGAATGCTGTCGGTGTTGTCTCTGTCCCCTGTCCATCCGGAGAGCATTTTTCCGGCGCGGCAGGTATCCTCCAGTGTTGCCGCATCCATATCCACAATCTGCAGTGCACCGTTTGCGCGGGCGAACTGGAAGCAGGCTTTCAGATCAACCATGCCTTTTCCAAGCAGCGCTTCCTGGCCGGTGATTTTCATATCTTTATAATGAACGGCTTTGACTCGGTCCGCATGCGCCCAGAGGAACTCTTCCGGGTCGACGCCGCCGCAATACATCCAGCCGGCATCTACTTCTGCTCCGACTTTTTCACCGCAGGCTTCCAGGAGATATTCGTACGCTGTTTTTCCATTCACGCGGATACAGATATCTTCTTTTTCGTTGTGGATCAGAAGACCTGCTCCGGCTTTTTCCAGTTCTTCTGCCAGTTCGCGGTATCTCGCAGCGGTTTCGTCCAGAACATCTTTTGTCAGGCGTGCCGGGCTCTTTACGACAAACCAGGAAATGTGGTATTTCTGCGCCAGTTCTGTAAGAATGGCAAGTTCTCTTTCATAGTGGTATTCATCCAGGAAAATGTGGACCGCATGAACCTCAATGTGGTATTTTGCAAGCAGCGGCATTGCCTGCTCCAGATCCTCCGGGATCCAGAAACCGTAGTCCCTGGCATCAACACGGAATCCGAGACACGGCTCGATCTGGCGGTAGCCTGCCTCATAGATTTTCTTTAAAAATCCTTCGGGATCCTGTTTCCATTCTTTGGATACCCCATACATCTGTACACCAAAATACATATTTGTTTCCTCCTTCTCCAGATCCGCTGTTTCCCCATTTTCAGCGGATTTTCTTTTCCTCCATTTTACCACATTTCTTCTATTATAGATATGATTTTTCCTGTCAGTTATAAGAAACACGCTTTGCGTAAAAAAGGCGCCCCGTATGTGTTTTTTCCACATACGGAACGCCTTTTTCCGCCATTTTTTTCAGGGCCTGGTTATTCTTATACAAACTGGTTCGTTTTCTCATCGTACTCATAGTCGATGAGCGCCAGTTTTTCCCGCAGATCGGATTCCTCTGTCTGCATGGCCGCGCAGAATTCTGCGAGCGACGGGTAAAAATCTCTTAACTGCGTATTGACATAGCTCAGCAGCATTACGGGATCTTTCGGCATCATTCGTCTACTACCTCCACACCTGGTTTGATCATTGCCTTCAGGCCGCCGTTTTCCACATCCAGAAGGATCGTATCGCCCTCGCTGACCTGACCGCCAAGGATCAGTTTTGCGGTGCTGGTTTCTACCTCTTTCTGTACGAAACGTTTCAATGGACGGGCGCCGTAAACAGGGTCGTAGCCGCCCTCAATGACAAACTGTTTTGCAGCCGGGCTCAGTTCGACGGTAAGCTCCTGGTCTGCCAGACGTTTGTTCAGTCCTTTCAGCAACAGATCTACGATATGACCAATGTTGTCTTTTGTCAATGGTTTGAACATAATTGTTTCATCCAGACGGTTCAGGAACTCCGGACGGAAGTGTGCACGCAGATCCTGCATGACCAGGTTTCTCGCCTCTTCGGAGATGCTGCCGTCGTCCTGAATGCCGTCCAGCAGATACTGGGATCCGATATTGGAGGTCATGATCAGGATCGTATTTTTAAAGTCTACGGTACGGCCCTGGGAGTCGGTGATACGGCCGTCATCAAGTACCTGCAGCAGAACGTTGAAGACGTCCGGATGCGCTTTCTCGATCTCATCGAACAGAACAACAGAATATGGTTTTCTGCGCACTGCCTCGGTCAGCTGGCCGCCCTCCTCGTAGCCTACATATCCCGGAGGCGCTCCGATCAGACGGGAGACGGAGTATTTCTCCATGTATTCACTCATATCGATTCGAACCATGTTGTTCTCATCATCAAACAGCTTTTCTGCCAACGTTTTCGCAAGCTCTGTTTTACCGACACCGGTAGGTCCAAGGAACAGGAACGAACCGATCGGTTTTGTCGGATCCTTGATTCCGGCTTTGGAACGGATAATCGCATCCGAAACCTTGGTGACTGCTTCATTCTGGCCGATAACTCTCGTGTGAAGTTCATCTTCCAGACCGAGGATCTTAGTTCTCTCGCCTTCGGTCAGTTTTGCAACCGGGATTCCGGTCCAGCGGGAGACAATTCTGGCAATCTCTTCATCCGTTACACTCTCGTGTACCAGGGAGAGATCTTCATTTTTAACTTTTTTCTCTTCTGCTTCCAGCATCTGCTGTAATTTCGGGAGTTCACCGTACTGCAGTTCAGCGGCGCGGTTCAGATCGTAATCATTCTTTGCTTTCTGGATCTGGCGGTTCATGTCCTCGATCTGCTCACGCAGTTTGGACAGTTTCTCAACGGAACTCTTTTCATTTTCCCACTGTGCCTTTGCAGAATTGAAGGTATCCTTTAACTCAGCCAGCTCTTTCTGCAGTGTTTCCAAACGCTCGCGGCTCAGATTGTCGGTCTCTTTTTTCAGTGCGGCTTCCTCGATCTGCATCTGCAGAATCTTACGGCGCTGCTCATCCAGCTCGGCCGGCATGGAATCCAGTTCTGTCTTGATCAGAGCGCATGCCTCGTCGACCAGGTCGATTGCTTTATCCGGCAGGAAACGGTCGCTGATGTAACGGTTCGAAAGGGTTGCGGCTGCAACGAGGGCACCGTCGGTGATTTTTACGCCGTGGTAAACTTCGTAGCGCTCTTTTAAGCCACGCAGGATGGAAATCGTATCCTCTACGGTCGGCTCATCAACCTGAACCGGCTGGAAACGGCGCTCCAGGGCGGCATCTTTTTCGATGTACTGGCGGTACTCATCCAGCGTTGTGGCACCGATGCAGTGCAGTTCGCCTCGTGCCAGCATAGGTTTCAGCATGTTTCCGGCATCCATCGCGCCGTCGGTCTTTCCGGCGCCGACGATCAGGTGCAGCTCATCGATGAACAGAATGATTTTTCCGTCGCTCTTTCTGACTTCCTCCAGAACGGCTTTCAGACGCTCCTCGAATTCGCCGCGGTATTTTGCTCCGGCTACCAGGGCTCCCATATCGAGGGAGAAAATGGTTTTATCTTTCAGGCTCTCCGGTACATCGCCGTTGGCGATTCGCTGGGCCAGGCCTTCTACGACTGCGGTTTTACCAACACCAGGCTCACCGATCAGAACCGGATTGTTTTTTGTCTTACGGGACAGGATACGGACAACGTTCCGAATTTCGGTATCACGGCCGATAACCGGGTCCATTTTCTGGTTTCTGGCTTTTTCTACGATATCCTGGCCATATTTTTCCAGAGTGTCGTATGTTGCCTCCGGGTTGTCGGTGGTAACCCTCTGGTTTCCGCGCACGGTGCTTAATGCCTGCAGGAAACGTTCTCTTGTGATGCCGTACTCCTGAAACAGTTTTTTCATGGACGGGCTTGAGTTTTTCAGCATTGCCAGGAAGAGGTGTTCTACGGAAACATACTCGTCTCCCATGGCTTTCGCCTCATCCTCAGCATTTATCAATGCTTTATTCAGATACTGACCGATATACGGCTGACCGCCGGATACTTTGACGCGGTCGTTCAGCGCCGTCTCGACACGGTTCAGAAAATGATCTTTGTTGATTTCCATCTTTTCGATCATTTTCAGAATCAGGCTGTCGTCCTGATGCAGGAGGTTATACAACAGATGCTCCTGCTCTATTTCCTGGTTGCCGAAATCGTATGCGGTCTTTTCCAGGTCCTGTACAGCCTGCAGCGATTTTTGTGTGAATTTACTAATATTCATAATCGGCTTCCTCCTTATCTATTTGGGTGCTAACATTCGCTCCGAACAAAAAGAGCGTTGATGTGAATTTTCTTTTCTTTCTTTGTTCTAGTCGTACTATAACACTAGTTATTAGCACTGTCAAGAGGTGAGTGCTAATTTTTTTTATTTTTCCCGACGCTCCTTTTCTCCCTCCCCCCCCTAAAAGATTTTTATTCATCGCCGTACACAGCAATAAAATGAATCAGTGCCTCTGTTTCGGAACTGGCATACTTTTTGGCAGATGCTTCCAGCGGCTGTGATTGATATGCTTCAAACGAATCGCCCTCGTCGCGTCCAGATATGTAGCGATTATCATTTAGTTTCCACTTCCTCATTTCTTCAAAATAAGCAGTATTCGCCATTTCCGAATTCCAGTCCATTCGCTCCAGCAGATAATACTCCATTCCATGATAACATTCTTCGCAAATTCCCGTAAAAAATTCTTCTGCTGTCTGAGATGTTAAATGCTCTGGAGCATACCATATTTCGTTCTCTTCGTTATTATATAATGCAACGCAATTCGATGATCCTGTCTCTTTCACATACAGCGGAATTTCGGGAATTCCAAGTCGTTCTGTTTCAAGCCGTACCATCTTCTGTGCTGCAATTGTTCTTTCTTCCAGTGTTTTTTGCCTCCATTCGCTCTCCTTTAAGCTCAGCAGAAATTCTTTATTTTCCTGAAAAATGTTCTCCTGATTCTGGACGAGATTATAGTCCTTTTTTCGTTCGTAAAGTTCTGCCACTCCGGACGGAGACTCAAGCTTCCAATATATCATCATACAAGTCGGTACCATACTCACGCATACTGAAACAAACAGAAATGCGTTTAAGTCACTTCTTTTTAATCTCCAGAATTTTTTCGGAGAATATTTTCGTTTTTTTCTATGTAAATCTCTTAAAACCGTAACAAGAAATATCCCATCCAGCACTGCAAGAAACAACACAATTTTCAGTGAATATTGGGCAAATAAAAACAGCATCAGTATGCTCGGCGGAAATGCATAGAATAAAACTTCATTTGCAGTTCCATCTGCGCAGTAGCTTCGAATGGGTGAGGCCAGCCACAAAATCAGGCACAGCGCATAGGCAAAAAGCATTGTCCCCGACGAAATATGGACGGAACATTCTGTAATATATACCTCAACCTGTTTCACATACATCACATACAAGATACAGATCGGATATAAAATCGAGCTTTTGCTCAACCAGTATGCCGCTGATTTTCTTTCCCGTCTTCTTTTCTGTTCCTCCATATCAGATCCCCCCTGATTTTTCTTTTGTTTTATTTGGAATACTTGTATGTTTATTTTAGCGTAATTTTTCGTTTTTGCCTATCCTTCGTTTTTCAGTTGAATCTTTCTGTAAAAACCAAAATTGCGAAACCCTGTTTTGGCAGGACTCCGCAATCTCTTTTTCCTATTTACTTTATGATACATGACGGGCAGCATATTTCATTTTCTGGTTTCCGGCGCATTTCTTAAAATACTGCCGGATCGCATCTTCGTTCATATCGTTTCCGATAAACACAGCCTGGCCGGCGTTTTTCTGTTCTGTGCCGGTGATGCTGTAGCGGTGATCGGCGACATCAAATTGGAGAAACTGGTCTCCGGCTGCGAACTGTCCTTTTGCACGGATGATATTTCCAAACGCTCCGCGAATGATCTGTTCCAGAAAACACCACAGGGTTTCCGGTGCCTCCATTCGGATATTTTCGAAGGAGAAGGTCTCCGGCATCTTTTCGCCGCTCTGCGTATCCTGTACTTTTTTCTCATACCGGCTGCCCAGCAGCAGGCTCTGGTAATCTTCCCGTGTCATCGTGGATGCATAATCCGTGATGATTTTTGCCTGCGAGTTAATTTCCTGCAGAAATTTCTGGATGCGCTGTTTTTCTTCCGCCTGGCATGCTTCTGTTTTGGAAACAATGATCGTATCCGCGCTTCGGATCTGATCCTGATACAGCTCGGGATATTCCGCCATATAGCGGCGGTAACTGTAAACATCCACAATAGTGACCGGCGAGAGAAGCTGAATTCTCTCGTACTCGATCTGACGCAGATTTTCTATAATCCGGGCGAGACTTCCGACGCCTGTCGGTTCTACGATCAGGTATTCCGGGTCTACCACATTGGCAATGGTCAGCACGGATGCTGCAAAATCCTTTTTCCCGATGCAGCAGATGCACTGCTCTGTCATTTCCCATACATTTTTCTGCGTTCCCTGCCGGTTCTGGCCAAGACGTGCGCCGTCGATTCCTGCGGCTCCATATTCATTTTCCAGTATGGCAAACCGCTGATCGACGTTCCTGGCCAGCCGTTTGATAAATGTTGTTTTTCCCGCGCCCAAAAAGCCGGATACGATCAATATTTTCATACGTTTCCTTTTTCAGTCAAATTTTCAAATCATCAGTCAGCCAATTTAACGACTGGTTTGATTAAATCCTTCGGTTTATCTCTCATCAGGAACAATGCTTCTTCCAGATGATCCCATCCATCAAACACATGCGTGGACAGCGGGCTGACATCCAGCTTGCCTGCCGAAACAAGAGCTCCCAGTTTTTCCATGCGGAGTCTTCCGCCAGGCATCAGGCCTCCGTTAATCTGTTTGTGACCCATTCCAACGCCCCACTCTACACGCGGAATATCAATGTTGTCACCGGATCCAAGATAGTTTACATTTCCGATCTTTCCGCCCGGTTTCAGGCATTTTACTGCTTCTGCAAAGGTTTCTACACCACCGCCGGCGATGACTACTTTATCAACACCTTTTCCATCTGTCATATCAAGTACCTGCTGGAAAATCGGTCCGTTCTTGTAGCTGACAAAATCCGTTGCGCCGTATTTTTTTGCCGCTTCTACGCAGACCGGTCTCGTTCCGACAGCAATGATTCTCGATGCGCCGCGCATATTCGTTCCGGCTACCGACATCAGACCAACTGGTCCGATTCCGATGACAAGAACTGTATCACCAAACTGTACATCGGCAAGCTCTACGCCGTGGAATCCGGTCGGCACCATATCGGAAAGCATGCACGCGTCGACAACATTGATGTTTTTCGGAAGCAGCGCAAGGTTTCCATCGGCATCATTTACATGAAAGAATTCAGAAAAGACACCATCTTTGAAGTTGGAGAATTTCCAGCCTGCCAGCATTCCGCCGGAGTGCATGGAATAACCAGCCTGTGCTTCCAGAGAATTCCAGTCCGGAGTGATGGCCGGCACAAGAACCCGGTCTCCCGGTTTGAAATCTTTTACGAGCTCTCCGACTTCCACAACCTCTGCACAGCACTCATGGCCCAGAATCATGTTATGACGGTCACCGATGGCCCCTTCCCATAAAGTGTGGACATCTGATGTGCAGATGGCAACTGCCAGTGGACGGCAAATGGCATCCATCGGCCCGCATTTCGGGCGTTCTTTCTCGATCCATCCGGATTCACCGATTTTCAGCATTGCATAACCTTTCATATCTTTTGCTCTCCTTTCAGATTGTTAATGATTTATCGATTCCTATGGTTCGAATATATCACTAATAGGTTACTAATTCAACAGAAAAGTCACGGAATGCCGTAGAATATTCCGTGACTTTTTTATAGCTTTTGCACAATAGATTACTTATAGATACTTTTTATCAAATTCTGCACCGACCGCATTCCCATACCGAAACGGCTGCAGCCGGCTTTCTGCATTTCCTGTATAGTTTCCAGACTGCGGATTCCACCGGCGGCCTTGATCTGAATGCGACCGGCGGCTTCACGGCTCATGATTCGAACCTGCTCCACGGTGGAAGGACAGCCGGGATACCATCCGGTGCTCGTCTTTACATAATCCGCACGGCCTTTCACACACAGATCCACTGCCTGGCAGATTTCCTGCTCCGTCAGCTGCGGTGCCTCGATGATCACCTTAAAAATCGCCGAAGGCACCTGCTCCCGGATGGCCAGAAGTTCTTCTTTTACATAAGAAAATTCGTGGCTTCTGAATGCCGTAAGATTCATCACCATGTCGATTTCCCGGCAGCCAGCCTCCCACAGTTCTTTTGCCTGCCGCTTCTTCTGTCCGGTCGTATCTCCGCCGCCCGGAAAGCTTACCACGCCTCCCGCATGGATTTCTCTGGTGTCCTGCAGCCGTTCTGCCACATGGGCGCTGAACGCCGGCAAGGTAAACACAGCAGCCAGACGATATTTCTTTGCCAGCTCCACCATCGCATCAATTTCATCCATTGTATGAAATGCCTGTACACAGCTGATATCAATCTGCCGCATCAGTTTCTTCTGTTCTTCTGTCTCATCGCTCATTTACTCCGTCCTTTTCCCGAAATCTCCACCTCGTACTTGCTTCCGATGATCCGCACATGGTCAATGCTCACCGGCCGGTTCTGCCAGTAGGTGACTCTGTGCACCACAAGAAGCGCATCCTTCGGCTCCGTTTTCAGAACCTGGGCTTCCATAAAGGTCGCGGATTTCGCTGAAATTCTGTCTCGTGTCTCATCAATCTGCAAGCCGAATTTCTCCTCCAGAAACTGATACAGCGCTACAAACTGATTCTCATACGCTTCGATGCCAGGGACTTTCGCATATTCGATATAATTTTCCATCAGCGTAACAGGCTCTTCATCCGCAAGCTGCAGCCGCTGAATCCTCGCCACGCTGGTTCCCTCCGGAATTTCCAGTTCATCGGCGAGCTGTTTGTCCGCCGAAATGATGTCGATCATCATATCTGACGTCGTTACCCGATATCCTTTTTTCATCAGGGATTCCGTGACCGATGTGACCTTGTTATAATTCTGAATTGCCTTATGATTCAGCACCCTCGTTCCAGAACCCTGGCGAACCTCAACCAGTCCCTCCTGCACCAGTATCTTTACTGCATTCCGTACCGTAGTACGGCTGACCTGATAGATTTTCTCCAGTTCACACTCCTTCGGCAGAAATCCCCCGACAGGATATGTTCCCTTATTGATCTCGTTTTTCAGTCTGCTGTAAACCTTCACATAAGCCGGTGCATTTTTCATCTTCTTCCCCTCCCGTGAAATATCAATATCCGCTTTTTGATCCTTTTTGCAGTATACCATATTTTGACGGCACAATCGAGTCCCAAAGAAGAGTTCCTGTTTTCTGCTTTGTCACCGACACATACTCTGCCAGACGCACAGAAAAAAGGCAGACGCATGTCATTTCTTTATGACTCACGTCTGCTCTGCATGAATCTTCTTTTTTCTGCTGTCTGCGAAATACTTCCATTCTCCAGAAGCAAATCTCTCTTTCTGCGGTGTAAATTTTTGTTACAAATTTTTTATTGTTCTTTTCTATTTTTTCGTATCAAACCGCATCACCGCCATGTGCACCACGTACGGCACCAAGATGACCGGGATTGCCAGGTATGCCAGGATGCTGTACGCCTTCTGGATCAGCGTCAGCAGACCAAACTGTGCGATGAGGAAGTCTGCGATGCAGCAAGCGAGGGCGGCGAGGATCTGGGTGCGGCTGATTTTGCCTGCGGTTTCTGTTCTGCTGCTTCGTTCAGCGAGACCGGCGTGGATTCGTTTGACCATGGCGGCAACCATGTTGACGGCTGTGGATACGGCACCGAGGATGATCAGTACGGAAATCAGCGGTGTCATGAATTTACTGCCGACGCCCTGCTGAACCATAAATAATGTCGGGACGCTCTGCTGGCTCATTTCCGGGTTCTGGTATACGGTCATGATTCCGAGGACGACCATGATCATCAGAAGGGCATTTAATACGGCACCGACTGCCATGCTCTTTCCGGCATCCTGCGGTTTTTCGAAGGATTTGGCATGCTGGACGAAGACTGCGACATTGGCAAGCTGGAAGGTTCCGTAGAGGAATGCGGCGTACAGGGCTTTGCCGAATGGGAGGTCTGCGGTTTTCATGGCGTTTACAGTATCGCCGATCTTTCCGGCTCCGGCGATGATGTTCGGGACGTAGACGATCAGCAGACCGGCGATAATGCAGATGGACAGCACTGACGCTACTTTCCGCACCAGATCCGTTCCGAATACCGAAACGACGAAAATAATTTTCCAGTTTCATAACGATTCTCCCTTCTTCCTAACAAGCAAAAGGGCATACTGACCTTCTGTTGGTCAATACGCCCTTGTATCTCCGATGTGCTTTAGTATATCACAGTTTTAACGCGAATGCACTCAATTTTAAGCAAAACGCAAAAGATCCCGGGATTTTTCTCTCCCGGGATCTGAAAATTCTTACTATGTAATTCTTTTTTAAACCACACGTCTTACCGCAAGAATCGTGGTATACGCTGCGTTGCTGCTGATCTTGATACCGTCGCGCTCATTGCTTGCGTGTACGATTGCACCGCCGCCGATGTAGATGGCTACGTGGCCGCTGTAGCAGATAATATCGCCCGGCTGAGCCTCTGCATAAGATACACCGCGTCCTACACCACGCAGTGCACTGGAGGAATGCGGAAGGTCGTATCCGAAGTGTGCGTAAACGCTCATGATAAAACCAGAGCAGTCAGCTCCGTTGGTAAGGCTTGTGCCGCCCCATACGTATGGATTTCCAATAAACTGTGTTGCATAGGATACGATGGCACTTCCGGTTGCGCTTCCGGTGCTGCTGGAGCTGCTGGAATCATCCGAGCTGCTGGTATCGCTGGACGAAGAATCATCGTAAGAGCTTCCTCCGTTAGACGGTGTTGTTGTCGTGGTGGAGCTTCCTGTGCTGGACAGTGTGTTGTCTGCCGTTGTTGTATTATTTGCAGCACTGCTTGCGGCTGCTTCTGCTGCTGCCTGTCTTGCTGCTTCTGCCTGGCGGGCTGCCTCGGCTGCTTCTGCTGCCTGACGGGCCTCTTCGGCTTTTCTTGCTGCCTCTTCGGCTGCAATCTCCTCCTGGATCTGCTGGATCTTTGCGTTCTGCTCTGCCAGTACTGCGTTGTACTGTGCAGCCATGTCGTTCAGGTCTGCGATCTGGTTTTCGTAGTCATCGGAAACGGCTTTTTTCTGCTCAAGCATTGCCTCAAGGGACTGCTGCTGTGCTTCCTGCTCTGCCTCACTAGCTTCGAGATCTGCTTTTTCATCTGCAAGCTGATTGCTGTAGTCTGTTACCTGCTGTACAAGATCCATGTACTCCTGCAGGCACTCTCTGTCGTATTTGTATAATTTCTGGGTGTACTCAGCCTGGTTGAGAATGCTGCTTAAATCTTTTCCCTCCAGAAGAAGTGCTGCCCAGCCGTTGTCTCCGCCGCTCTCATAGAGGAACTGGATTCGTTTTTTCATCAGCTCGTACTGCTCGTCCTCTTCAGCCTGGGACTGTGCCAGTTTTTCCTGTGTTGTTTCAATTTCTGTCTGTTTCTCTGCAATTTCATTTTTCAGATTTTCCACGGATGCCATGGTTACGACAAGCTGTGCGTCCAGGTCATCAATCTCGCCGGTAATCTGATTCTTTTTGGTTTCCAGATCGTCGATTTCTGCTTTTGCGTTGTCAAGCTGTGCGCTGGTCTCTGCCTGTGCTGCCTGCTGCTGCTGTAACTGCTCCTGTTTCGAGGCGCTTACTGTCATTACCTGAGCTGCACTTACGATCACTGCTAAACTTAAGGCAAGAAATTTTTTTCTCATTCTTTCACTCCCAAATTGATTCGTTGTATGTAGGTTTCTTTGTTTCAGGTTTCCCTGTTTCTTAGAAATTCAATTATTCTGTAACAATTTTGAAATATTTTTCCCAATTCTTTTACATAATATCACAATTCACAAATGGATGCAAGGAAAAATATCCCGACTTTTTGTAAACAATTCGTGAACAGTAACGATACATGTTATTTTACCTTCTGTACACTCACACAACTCAATTTGTATTGATCCGGCGAGGAAAGCGCATCGCCGTCAGGGATTGAAAAGTCCTCTGCGGAGAATTTCGCACAGAGTGCCCGGTACTGATCCTCTGTAAAGTACGGCACCGCATCCTGATTCCATTCCAGACTGATTTCCTGATCGGTCACGCCGCGCGTTACAATTTTCCCGCCTTCAAAATCCTTTTGTTTCATTTCTTTTAACGCATTGTAAACTGCAGTTCCATAATCCAGACGTACTTTCAACACGGCATTGGCGTACTCCTCCACGCCGCCGTTTGCGATCAGTGCTCCGCCTGCCGCAGATGCTGCTGCGCCAAGTACATTCTGATACGATGCACCGTCCGAGAAGAGAATCTGTCCGCCCTCACCATACCAGCTTTTGATTTTTTCCAAATACGACGGTGATACGCTGCTGCTTTTCCGATACGTATAATCCAGCGTGATGCTGTTTTCTCCAAGTCCCAGATCCGCAGCGGCCGCCTCTGCACCGAGTGCATAACCTGTCCCGTACTTTGTTCCGTTCTCTTCGTTTTTCTGTCCGATATAGCCCAGGTGCGTGTAGCCGGCCTGTACTGCCGCATATCCTGCCAGGTAGCCGGCCTCTGATACATCAATTTCCAGGCTTTCTGTATTTCCGCGGAGACGGCTGCGGCCGCTCTCACTGACCGGTTCTGCCTCCAGCAGCAGAAAACGGACATCCTTCCAGTCGCGCTGTGCATCGTAAACGGCGCGGCTCATGCTCGTTCCGGCACAGACGATAACGGATGCTCCCTTCTGCGCCGCCTCTTTGATGGTGTTTTCATAGTCCTCTGTTGTCCGTCCTGCCGGAACACTTGCTTCATATTTCAGACCGCTCTCGTCTCCATACTGCGCAAGACCGTTCCATGCTGACTGATACACGGCATCGGAAGCTACCTCACTGCCGTCGGTTACCAGCACCAGATCCACTGGTTCCGTCTTTTCTTTTCCGCAGCCGCCCAGCAGTAGCAACGACACTGCGCCAAGACAGAGCGCCCATTTCCAGCTCTTTCGCATGTTTACTCCCCTTGTATTTTTATTTTCCAGATTTTTTCTTTTGTATTTCTGATCTGCGTCTTTCACGCACCTTCTAGTATAGACAATTCCAGCGCAAAAAGAAAGAGAGAATACACGAACTACAAAGTTTTTTTGTATTCTCTCTTATTTTTTATAGAAGATATTTTACTGGAACAGATCGTTCAGGATTTCTGCCGGTTTCTTCCTGCGGTAGCCTTCACTGTCACTTAAGATACTGCTGCTCCAGGTGAAATGATTCACACCGGTCAGATAGGACCGGTCAAGAACTTTTACACCATACCGCTCATACGCAACCGGATAATACATTTTCATGTATTCATTTGCCAGCTCAATAGCTTCACTGTTAATGCTTCCTGTTGAAGAAACGGTTCCGCCAAGCTGAATATACGGCGGTGTCGCATGAATGACAACCACGCTGCCGTCCGAGCACTGGCCAATGACAATCCAGACATGACCGCTCTTGCTGACCACATCACCCGGCGTAAATTTCTGGGACGTATCGCCTGTCACGCAGGTTCCCCAGCCTTTTCTTGCAAAGTAGGCCGGCATTCCAGTGGAGGTTGTCGTTGCATACTCTTTCGTCACCTGATGTGCGGTCCATCCGACATAGCCGGAACAGTCAAGACCTTTTCCGTACTCATACAGATGATCGGAATAGTTGTAGGTGGAATTCTGTGTATTGAAGAATTGTTTCCACTGCGCATTGACGCCGTAACTCTCTGCCTCTGCGTCTGTGTGGCCGCCTCCCCAGATATACAGGGTGTTTCCAAGCGGAAGCAGTGCATTTTTCAGAAAGTTCCGTACGGTGCGGACACCGATCTGCGCGGACGGTTCAAATCCGTCCGGACTCTGTACCAGCTTGCCGTCCTCATCGAACACATACGTTTTTCCGTCGATCACCTGTTTTCCGGTTATCATGCCGCCCCAGTTTCGGAAATAGTATGTATTTCCGCCAATCGACTGCCAGCCGATTGCCATTTTCGAGTCAGATCCAAGGTAATAGAGGTTATTATCATAGGTAATAAACGCATTCTTGTACATGCCGCCCCAGCTTCTCGGATAATAATAGTTATAATCCCAGTATACCCAGCCGCTTGTCGCCATAACGCCGTTTTTGTCTACATAATAATAGTTTCCGTCGTACTGAAACAGCTCGTCATCTCTTCTGGTTCCATTGGCGTTGATCCAGTAATGCGTTCCGTCCAGAAGCAGCCAGCCCGTATGGCTTGTGCCGTCCTCATCGAAATAATACGTTTTTCCGCCGTTCTGCACCCAGCCGGTGGCAAATGTTCCATCTGAATTGGCATAGTATGTTTTACCGCCGATGGTAAATGTCTGATCATGGTACAGACCGCCCCAGCTCTGGAATGCGTATTTTGTTCCGCCGATGGTATGAATTCCGGTGTACATGCCGCCCCAGCTTCGGAAATAGTAGCGGTTTTTGTCGTAGGTGATCCATTCAGACGATGCCATCGTACCGTCTTCTTTCATCCAGTACCAGTTGTTGTCATATTTCACCCAGCCGGTCTGAAGCGACGTATCCTTGTTGATCCAGTAATACGTTCCGTTGGTCAGATACCAGCCCTCTTTTGTAATCTGCTCGCCGTCTTCCAGAAAATAGTATTTCTTTCCATTGATATCGCAGACACCTGTATAGAAGGTTCCGTCATCCTTTGCCCAGTATTTCTTTCCCTGCCAAGTAAAAGATTCGTTATGGTAAACGCCGCCCCAGCTGTGGAAATAATATCTTGTTCCGTCAACCTCTTTCATTCCGGTGTACATCACACCGTCACCGTCGAAATAGTATCGGTTGTTGTCATACGTGATCCATTCAGATGCAGCACGTGTGCCGTCCGCTTTCAGCCAGTACCATTTGCCTTCCAGCTTCAGCCAGCCGGTCTGAACAGAACCATCCTGATTGATCCAGTAAGTCTGATCTCCCAGCTGAACCCAGCCGGTCTGGCTGGCATGATAGATCGATCCGTCATTCTGCGCTATGTAGGTTTTTCCTTTTACGGTAAAGAAGGTGTTTCGATATACACCACCCCAGCTCCGGAAATAATACTCGTTTCCTCCGATGCTCTGGAAACCGTTTTTATAAATGCCGCCCCAGCTCCGGAAGTAATACAGATTGTTGTTGATTTCTTTCCAGCCGGATGCCATCATGACACCATTATCATCAAACCAGTACCAGTTATCATCGTACAGCAGCCAGCCGGTCTGCAGGACGCCGTCTTCTCTTACCCAATAATATGATGTGCCTTTTTTCAGCCAGCCTTTTTGTGTGATCTGCGCTCCCGTAGTATCATCAAATGCGCAGAGATCACCATGTCCATTCATTGTTCTGACTATTCCACGGGCAACGATACCATTTTCCTGTACATAGTACATTTTTCCGCTGATGCTGAGATACACATTTTTCTGAATGCCGCCCCAGCTCTGGAAATAATAGAGGTTTCCATCTACTTCCTGAAAACCATTTTTATAGATTGCTCCGTCTCCCTTGGCATAATAAAAATTATTATCGTATGTGAACCAGCTGTTTTCTGCCATGCGGCCGTTCCGGTCCGGATCCAGCCAGTACCAGTTTCCATTCCGATAAAGCCATCCTGTTTTCAGCTGTCCGTTCTCATAAAAATACCAGCCGCCGTCGCCTGCCTTAACCCAGCCATTCTGACTGGCCCGCACAGCAGCAACGCTGTCCTGTGAAGCCTGTGTCTGCGTTTCACTCTGTATCCCGCTCTGCTGATCCTCTGTCTCCACAGACTGGTCCATCACCGTGCTGCTCCCCACAGCACTCGCGGAAACAGTCGTCGGATGTACGCTGAGCATCAGCACCATAAAAAGTGTACCGCCCAGAAGACTTCTCAATTTTTTCTTCGATGTCATTGGTAAGTAACTCCCTTACTATATTATATCTGCTTTTCTCTCCATGTTATCATTAGAAATTATATTATCTTTTGTAATATTTTGCAATAAAAACGTAAAAAAAGAGACATTCACGAAGGAATGTCTCTTTTTTCTGTGTTTTATTTCATGCTCTATTCTGTCTTTTCAAGACAATATCCTGTGTTATTAGAACAGTCCTGTAATCTTTCCAGTAGCGTCTACATCGATACGCTCTGCTGCCGGAACTTTCGGCAGACCTGGCATGGTCATGATGTCACCGGTCAGGGCTACGATGAAGCCTGCACCTGCGGAGATTTTCAGGTTACGTACGGTAACTTCGAATCCGGTCGGTGCGCCGAGTTTGGTCTGATCATCGGTCAGGCTGTACTGGGTTTTTGCCATACAGATCGGGCAGTTGCCAAATCCGAGAGCCTCTAACTGTTTTGCCTGTTTCTGTGCATTTGCGGTCAGGACAACTCTGCTTCCGCCGTAGATCTTCTGAACGATGGCGTTCAGTTTCTCTTCGATGGAGCCTTCCAGATCGTATGCATAGGTGAAATCGTTCGGCTGCTCGCAAAGACGGACAACTTCTTCTGCCAGGGCTACGCCGCCCTCGCCGCCTTTTGCCCATACCTCGGACAGAACAACGTTGACACCGAGCTCTTTGCATTTCTCCTCAACCAGCTTCAGCTCTGCTTCGGTATCGGTCGGGAATGCGTTGATGGCAACGACACATGGCAGTTTGTATACGTTTGTGATGTTGCTTACGTGTTTCAGAAGGTTCGGCATACCTTTCTCCAGTGCTTCCAGGTTCTCGCCGTTCAGTTCTGCTTTCGGAACGCCGCCGTTGTATTTCAGGGCACGAACAGTTGCTACGACTACAACTGCATTCGGTTTCAGGCCTGCCATACGGCATTTGATGTCGAGGAATTTCTCAGCACCAAGGTCAGCACCGAAGCCTGCCTCTGTGATAGTGTAATCTGCTAATTTCAGGCACATTTTGGTTGCTGTTACAGAGTTGCAGCCGTGTGCGATGTTTGCGAATGGTCCGCCGTGAACGATAGCCGGAGTTCCTTCCAGAGTCTGTACCAGGTTTGGTTTCAGAGCATCTTTTAAGAGTGCTGCCATAGCGCCTTCTGCGTGCAGGTCACCTGCGGTTACCGGTTTCTGCTCGGATACTTTTCCGTAGGTATATCCGATGATGATCTTGGAAAGTCTTTCTTTCAGATCTGTGATGTCGCTTGCCAGACACAGAACTGCCATAACCTCAGATGCTACGGTGATGTCATAGCCGTCTTCTCTCGGCATTCCGTTTGTTCTTCCGCCAAGTCCGTCTACAACGCTTCGAAGCTGACGGTCATTCATATCTACGCATCGTTTCCAGGTGATCTTTCTCGGATCGATATTCAGAGCGTTGCCCTGGAAAATGTGGTTGTCGATCATAGCTGCCAGCAGGTTGTTTGCTGCACCGATTGCATGGAAGTCACCGGTGAAGTGAAGGTTGATATCTTCCATTGGAACAACCTGTGCGTATCCGCCGCCTGCTGCTCCGCCTTTTACACCGAAGACCGGTCCAAGAGATGGCTCGCGAAGTGCAACCATTGCTTTTTTACCGATTCTGGAAAGTCCGTCTACCAGACCTACAGAAGTTGTTGTTTTTCCTTCTCCTGCCGGTGTCGGGTTGATGGCTGTAACGAGGATCAGTTTTCCATCCTCCGCATTGGTGTCTTTTAACAGGTTGTAATCAATTTTTGCTTTGTACTTTCCGTACTGCTCCAGATATTTGTCATCAATACCTGCTTTTTCTGCGATCGCTGTGATCGGCTGCATGGTACATTCCTGTGCAATTTCAATGTCTGATTTGTAACCCATTGTTTTAAAATCCCCTTTCTTTTTTCCGCTTTGTCCGCCGATTGATAGCCATATTTTACCATGTTTTGTAAGATGATTCAATTGATAATTATTTATTTCACAATCTTTATACGTTTTGTACCAAAAAATGCAGAAAATTCCGCCAAAAGGCGGAGCGGCACAATTCTGCATTAAAAAAAGAAGGATTCCCGGCTTTTTGCTGCCGAAAATCCTTCTCTTTTTTATTTTTTAAGAATACTGCGATTCATCCACCTCAAACGGTTCGTCGCACGGTCCTTCGAGGAGGCGGTAGCTGCCCTGTGTGGAGAAGTAATACCATTTTCCGTCGATCAGTTTCCATCCTTTTACGGCGTAGCCGTTTGCGTCAATGTAATATCTCTGCTCGGTGTCGTTTGCATAGCGGTGCGGGTTCAGGGAAACCCATTCGCTTTTGGCCCATCGGTCTTCGTCTTCGATATAGAACTTCCAGCCCTCATCGGTTTTGGTCCAAATGGAGGTTACCTGCTCTTCCATTTTTTCGAAGAATTTGGATTTCTGGGAGAGATCATCATTGAGCTGGTCGAAGGTCAGCTTCTCTGCAAGCGTCTGTTCACCTGAAAACAGGTTCGTTCCAAGACCGAGGCGGTCACCCTCAATGGTAGCTCCGAGACTTGCGATGGTGGTCGGGAACATGTCCATGGTGGTGAAACTTCTGTTTTTCTCCTGCTGCGGCTGGATCGGAGAGTTGATGATCACGTTGTATACGGTTCTGGTGTAGTCCGGATCAACGTTCTCACAGAAATCGGAATCCATCGTCAGATGGTCGCCAGAAATTACGATCGTTGTGTTCTCGTAGAAATCCTGCTGCTGAATCCAGGAAACGAACTCGGTGACCTGCTTGCTGGAGCAGTGCAGAACCATTCCGTACTGGTTGTCACCGTCGTTTTCTTCATCGCAGAGCTCACACGGATATCCATCCTCAAAATGGGTGTCTGCGGTCAGCATGGTGAAGTTGAACGGCTCTCCCTCTGCTGCGATTTCGGTCAGGCGGTCTTTGGCAAAGGAAAAGAGTTTTTCATCCTCATAGCCCCACCATTCGTAATATCCTTCCGGAATCAGGCCTTTTTCCATAGCCCAGTTGTAATCGTCTACTTCGTAGTCGCCGTGCTCTTTAAAGTACTCTTCCCGGCCGCCGAACTGTCCGATTGAACCGATGAAGAAATACTGCTTGTAGCCTTCATCCGCCAGGACATCACCCAGGGTATTGATTTCCGGGAAGAAGCTGGTCTGATATGCCATCTCATTTCGCTGGATTCCGATGCTGAGAGGCAGACCGGAGGTCTGTGCGAAAATTCCGGCAATGGTCCAGGTTGCGTTTACGGTAGGCTGGCCGCCGCCGAGCAGCTCCGAATTGGAAAAACTGATGTTGTCTGCGGCAAGCTGGGTCAGCTCTGGGATATAGTTTTTATCGAATGCTCCGCCGGAGGCTTTGTCTGCGTAGGTGCTCTCCATGGATTCCAGATAGAGATAGATCAGATTTCGTTTCTGTTCCGGGAACGTGATATTCACGCGGTCCGGATCTACGTAGTTGTCTTCTACCACGGTATTGTACGTGCTCTGATTTTTCAGATAATCTTTTACGTCCAGTGCTGCCCACACGTCATTGATGGAATAGACGATGCTGGCGGCTCCTGCCGCGATACAGATCATCCCGAACGCCACATGGGCTTTGCGTTTTTCTCGAAGAAAAATGCTGACCAGAATCAGAAGGATGAGTGCTGCCGCTGCGATCAGCGCACTTGAGCAGATATAACTCATCAGAAGATCATGGCTGGTTCCGGCAATCGGGGCCTTTAACTGGTAAACAAGCTCTTCCATGCTCAGATTCGGCCATGTTTTCCGCATCCAGCGCTCGGACGTAAACAGCAGCACGCCAAGCGTTCCGATCACCACTGCAAACACAGCCAGCAGAATGCGCCCTGCTTTTTTCGTTTTTTTCTGTTTCTTGTGTTTCATCTTCCTACCTCCAAAAAGCATTACAGCTTACAAAATCTTAACTTTTCTTTACAATCGCCTTACGTATTATAGCAAAGACCGTTTTAAAAAGATAGAAAATTTTTATAAAATTTTTGCATAAAAACTTACTAAATTTCTGATTATCTTTTCATAAGTTGGTAAATGCCGATATATCCCGTATTTTAGGGCTTTATCGGTATTTTCTTTTCGGAAGATACCTTGCATAAGCTGGCATTTACCAGCATGAAAATGCAACCAAAAGTAGTAAATGAGTAGTAAATATAAGCTCCGATATTAACAAGCCAGTCTTTCCAGTTCTGCTTTTGCAGATTGAAATGTACCGTGTGCATAATAGCCAAGTGTCATGGTTATGTTGGCGTGTCCCATGAGATATTGCAGGGTGTTTGGGTTCATTCCTCTGTTTGCCATATTCGTACAATAAGTATGTCGGAATGAATGTGGTGTGATGTTCGGTAACTTGTCCGTGTGATACTTGTTATACTTCTTAATCAGTCCTCGCACCATGCCCTCATAGTTTCCTGCAACTTTAGGCAAGCCCTCACGGTTTAAGAATAGGAAATTGCTGTAACCACCTACAATCAGCGGTTGTGCCTTTCCTCTGTTCTTTAGTATTCTTTGGATTGCTTGATAAGCCCGTTCTGTCAATGGAAGTTCCCGTTTTCCGTTTTTGGTCTTTGGCGTTTCAATATAGTAGCCGATTTCGCTGTCTTTCAATAGCTGGTGGTCTATATTGAGTATTCTGTTCTGCATATCAATATGCGTCGTCAATCCGCAAAATTCAGAAATACGAAGTCCCGTTTCCAGCAGAAGTACAACCTCATCATAATACTTGCTGTAAATCTTGTCCGTTTCCATAAAGGCAAGCAGGCGTTCTTCCTGCTCTGGTGTAAGGATAACTTTCTGCTCCGTATCATCTTCCAGAACATCACTTAGCTTAAATTCAAATGGGTTCTTTCTGATACAGTCGTCTTGTATCGCCATGTAAAATGACGCTTTCAAGGAACGCTTATAGTTATCAATCGTTTTATAGGCATATCCTTTTTCGCTCATTCTGATAGCCCATTCTTTAGCGTCCGACTGCTTAACAGTATCAATCGCCCTCATACCCAATGGGTCATTTTTCAGAGCGTTCATAAGATACTGTCGTCCTTTTTCAGTAGCCCTCTTGATGTTCTTTCTTTGGCTGTTCTTCTTGTCGTAGAGCTGGCAGACTGTCATTTTACCGCCGACTGTGTCGATACCGTCGTTAAGGTCTTTTTTTATCTGTGCTTCTTTTTCCCTCAATGAAATATCATCACGCTTTCCAGCAGGTGTCTTGTCTGTCGGTACAAGTTTCCAAGAATAGATAAATTGTGGCTTTCCGTATATATCGGTATATTTATAAACGTATCTTCCGTCTTTTCGCTGGCTCTCTCCATTACGCAAATTGCGATTTTTACTGTCTTTTCGTTTTACATTAGACATAGTGTAAAGCTCCTTTCCGTCA
>ENA-OUPA01000548-OUPA01000548.1-human-gut-metagenome-genome-assembly--contig:-NODE-548-length-24533-cov-7.1684_pt1 | contig 24533 bp, 24 predicted proteins | sample MGYA00237939_ERZ548770 | MGnify/ENA primary metagenome ERZ548770 (study PRJEB26490, sample SAMN05356877) | human gut metagenome | biome: terrestrial biome; feature: human-associated habitat; material...
GGTGGGGCGATGGGGCAAAGCCCCATATCCCAAAATGCTTAGATATTCGTTTCTTGAAATGTTCGGTTTAATCTTGACAGCCCCGCATTTTTTATAGGTTTAACCGATCAGCTTATCCTTATGCGCCAAAATCTTTTCGCAAGCAGCGCACGCCGGACAGTCGCAATATTTTGCGCCCGCCGCCTTGATGCTTTCCGCATGGACGAGCAGCTTTTTCGCTCCTTCCGCGCCAAACACCTTCGCTCCCATGTCGGAGCCCGCAAACGCAATCAGTCCATCAATTGGCATGATGTCCTCTTCCAGCTCGGCGACCAGCTTTTTCGCCTGCTCGCTCTCCTTGTCCGTGCCGACTGCATCGAGCCACGCCTGCGCCGCGTCCTTCGCCTCTTTACAGCAGGAACCCGCCTCCAGCAGTTCCCTGACCTCGCCGGTTACAGCTTCAAGAATCTCTTTGTTCATTCAGGTTTCCTCCTTTATGTCTTTCTGTATCTGCGGCATATCCTCTGCCTGCGCCTTTCCGCGCCGAATGACCTGATTGGTCTGCGCGGTCAGCGGCGCAATGCGGTAGTTAAACAGCACATTGGAGTTGGGATACTCCTGATAGAATATCTTCTTGATGCGCTCCATCACGCCGTCGCCCGATGAATAATCGACCGTCGGCAGAAGAATCGCCAGCATCGTCGGTGAAAAATGGGTGATGACGTCGCCGCGGCGCAGGTTCATCCTCAGAATATTCACAAGGTCGCGCATGACGCCATCCTGCTTCAAGCCGTCCAGCGGCTCACCGCTCATCTTGGAAATCATGATGACCGCCAGAAACATCGTTGAGTGAAGCCGCTCGATGTTGCGGATTTGTAAATTGAAAATCTCCTTGAATACCGAAAAATCGCAGACAAACGCGCCGCGTTCCGCGCTGCTCTGATACAGCTCCCGACAGATGGCTTCCAGATTGTTGTCAATGCTCTTGCTTGCCTCCACAATCTGGTCATAAAAATCCATAATCTCCTGACTGGGCTTGACGCCGAGATAGTGGTAATGCAGGTGCATAACCTCGTCGAACTGAATCTTCGCCTGCGTCGTGCAATTCGTCTTAATCAGCGCGCGCATCAGCTCGATATGGATTCGGTCGTCAAACGGCTCGCATTCCAGTGCATGACGGCATACGCCTACGATTTCGTGCGCATCATCCTTCTTACCCGTCTGCTTGAGCATTTCAATATAGGCATATACGCAGGCGATGTATTGATTATGCAGCGTCGTCGCGCGGGGAAACGCCCATTCGTTCTGTTCGCAGTTCTTGAGCAGCGCGCCATGATAGAGCTGTATCACCTTTTGATAAAGCCTTCGCTTTTCCGCAGAATCGCCCGCGGTTTCCAACGCTTTAAAAGCATCCTCCAGCTCATACAGGTCAACGGTCATATCGGGCATGCACTGCCAGCGATACGCGCCGCGGTCCGCAACGATGCAGCTGCCCAGCTCTGGCGAAATCTGGTTGAGCATGGCGCGCACGCGGCTGACCAGCGTTTTCAGCGCGTTTTCCGGATTGGTCACGCGCTCATCCGCCCAGAACGTATACATCAGCCGCTGGTTCGTGACCGATACGTTTCGATTGGCAATCAGGAACCCGATAAGTGCTAATCCCTTCTTGGATTTGTTTGCCATATGCTCCGCACGACGCTCATTGATATAGATGACGAATTCGTTCATCATCTGTATGCGAATTCTGTCGTGCGAAGCCTTTGTTTTCTTTGCAGGCATATCGGCTTACACCAATCTCTTTCTCAACGTTTCGGGATTGACGGCGTAAAGCTGCGCCGTCTCTCGGGTAATGCGTCCTTCTCTGGCGAGCCGAACCAGCTCATTATCCATGGACAGCATCGCCTGGGACGCCGCGCCGCCATAGATGACATTGTCGATTTGGAACGTCTTTCCGTCGCGAATCATGTTTTGAATCGCCGGCGTCACGGTCATCATTTCAAACACGGGAATCTGCCCGCCGTCTACCGTCGGAACAAGACGCTGAGAAATGACCGCCTGCAAAACCATCGACAGCTGAATGCGGACCTGCTGCTGCTGGTTGGCGGGAAATATGTCAATAATGCGGTCGATGGTCTTGGCCGCGCCGACGGTATGCAGCGAGGAAAGCAGCAGATGACCGGTTTCCGCCGCGGTAAGCGCAGTCTGAATGGTTTCGTAATCGCGCATTTCGCCGAGCATGATGACATCCGGTGCTTCGCGCATCGCCGCCCTCAGCGCGCGGGCAAACGAGCATGCGTCGCCCGGTATCTCGCGCTGGCTGACCAGCGCACGCTTGTGCGGATGCAGATATTCGATGGGATCCTCGATGGTGATGATATGCACATCGCGTTCTTCATTGATCTGATCGACCATGCACGCCAGCGTCGTGCTTTTTCCGCTTCCGGCAGGACCCGTGACCAGAATCATACCGCTGCGGCAGCTATCCGTCAAACCGGTGACCATCTGCGGGATATTCAGCTTTCTCGGATCCGGAAGACCGAAGGCAACCAGACGGAATGTCGCTGCCAGCGTGCCGCGCTGCTTATAGGCGTTGCAGCGGAAGCGCGCCAGATTTTGCAGCGAAAAGGAAAAATCGTCATCGCCTTCCCTTTGCAGCGTTTCTTCCGTATGATCAAGCGACATCGAATAGGCTTCGGCAATCATCTTTCTGGTATCCGCCGGCTGAACGCGTTCTTCCGTCAGCGCGACCATGTGCCCTTTGACCTTCGCCGTCGCCGGAGAACCCGGAATCAAAAAGACATCCGAGCCGCCGATTTCAAGCGTCTTTTGCAGAATCGGTGTCAATTCCATGTCGGCAATGCTCCATTCCCGCCGAGCCAGTCGGCGTCGTCAATCGCTTCTTCTTCGGTGATGAGCCGATGCTCCAGCCTGCGGTAACGCGGGTTTCCGCCCCGCGGCGCAAGCTCCACGCCGCAAGAGAGCATGCGCCCGTTTTCATCGCTCTCCTGCCACGAAATCCTGTTTCCGTCAAGCACCATGCCGTCCTCCAGCGACGCGCCGACGGCTTCCAGATAGCCCGCTTCATCCGCCGCCGTTTCCGACGCGGTCTTGAGCTTTTCGTCCAAATCGGCAAGCGAGCGTTCCGCCTGAACATTCAGGCGGGCAACCTCCTGCGCGACCTGAATGCTGCGCAGGCTCAGCCCTTCATCCGACCGCGCGCCCATCAGCGCCAGAACGCCCAGCACGCACATGCTCAGCACGACGACCAGCAGCATCAGCGACGCGGCTCCCGGTCCGATGCGGTATTCTCTCTGACTCACCGTGCCACCTCCTCGGACACATAGCGCGCATCCGGCAGGCTGAACAGCTCCCCGCCCTGGTAGAGCGCGGTGATCTCCGCCGTTTCAATCCTGCCCGCCGCCGTCCGTTCTTCGCCGAGCGCAACACTCAGCGTATAGCCGTCGCATTCCCGCGTAAACACGCCGGATTCATCCGCTTCAAACCCATTTTCAAGCAGCAGCTCTTCCCGCTGCTCTGCGGCATACAGCCCATCGGAAAGATTCTGCGCGGCGGCGAGGGCCTGCGCCTGCACGCCGGCGCGGACGCTCTGATTATGCGCGCTCACGAATACATCCATGATGACCGTCGAGCATAGCGCAAAGAACAGCACCGCAATCATGATTTCCATCAGCAGGGTGTTCAGTTGGTTGCTCCTTGTCATAAGCTCCACCTCACTGTACGCTGCGGCACGCGATATACGCCGTGGAAACCGTTCCCTCAGCATCCGTCATTCGGGCAGTCAGCAGCCCGTTTTCAAGCACCGCTTCAAAACCTTCCGCTTCGCAAATCGGCGTACCGTCCTCAGGCTCAAACGCATACCGCGCGGAAGTAAACAGCTCGCGCAGTTCGCCCTGCCAGCAGTAGATGTACTGCGTATAGCCTTCGCCGTCGATATCGCTGTGAATCGCCAGCACCGGCACGCCGTCGTATTCCTCTACGGAAACAGCGTCTGCCTCATCCTGTGCGCGCACGGCGTTGCGGACAAACGTCTGCATAATCCGCTCTCTCGTATGGCTGCTCGATTCGTCGATGATTTCGCGATACGCCTGCGCGCCAAGCACCGTCAGCAGCATCGAAAACATGGCAAAAACGCCCAGCAGCAAAAAGACAAACGCACCGGAGATGCTGTGTCTTTTCCAATTCATCATCGATATGCCGCCCCCTTTCTGAGCACCTGAATATCAGGCATGATGTTGGAGGCGAATGCGTTGTAAACGACGATGTAGGCTTCTTTGTTATAAGCCAGTCCGTATCCGTGTTCCAGCTCGTCCAGCGACATCGGATATGCGCCCTCGACCGCATAACAGGTCAGCGCGGCGGAACGAACCGCCTGAAGCACCAGCTCTTCTTCCATCGTCTCAGAGGATGCGCCGATATTCTGCACAAGCGCGACCGCGCCGCCGAAAATCAGCGCAAACACAATGAGCGTCAGCGCAAGACCGCGCGCGGGGCCGTTCTTTTTCTTTTTCACGCGAATCTCTCCTTCCGCTCAAGGGACACACCCGTCCCAAGCCCTGCCGGAAATGGGACGCGGGCGGATTCAGCCCGCTTTTACAGGATGCTCGAAATGATGCCTGCCATCGGCAGCATCACGGACAGCAGCACCGCGCCGATGACGATGGACAGCGCGGCAACCATGGTCGGCTCGATGATGGAAACCAGATTGGAGATGCCCTCCTCGACCTGCTCCTCGTAGGTCTGCGCAATCTTCTCCATCACCTGATCCTCGCGTCCGGCGGCAATGCCCATGCGCAGCATCTGGCGGTGAATCTCGTCAAAGAGTCTGCTGCTGGTCAGCGCATCGGAGAAGGATTCTCCCTGCGCCATCTTCTCCCGAATCTTGTTGATTTCCTCCGCCGCTTCCGCATCCGGAAGAACCAGCGGAACCATCTCAAGCGCCTGCTCAAGCGGGAAGCCGCCGGAAAGCATCATCGCCAGCACGGAAGCCGCGCGGGAAGACGCCAGACGCAGGCTCAGCTGGCGCAGAGGCGGGAACACCCGGCGCAGAGCAGCCAGAACCCGCTCGCGTCTTTGGGTCTTCATCAGCAAAACGCAGGCGACGATTCCCGCCGTGCAAAGCAGAACCAGCACCAGAACCACCCAGCCGATGACCGTTCCGACAGCCATCATCGCGCTGCCCGAGGACGTCATCGCCACGCCCATGCTCCCCAGCACACGCCGGAACACCGGCATGACCTTGAGAATCAGCACCAGCAGAATCAGCACCATCATCACCGCCAGAACCAGCGGATATGTCACCGCGCTGCGCACTGCCTGACGGATGCGGCTCTCGCGCTCATAGTAGACCGAAAGCCCCTGCATGACCTCTTCCAAATGACCCGTCTGCTCGCCGATGCCGCACATTTCCACCATATACCGTGGAAACGCATGCGTCGCCTCCAGCGCATCATGCAGCGAGCCGGTCTCCACCACGCCGCTGCTGATTGCCTGATACAGCTGTGCGTGCGGGTCGTTTTCGTAGGTTTTTTCCAACGCCTCCATCCCGCTGTACAGTGCCATTCCCGCCCCGAGCATCAGAGCGACCTCCGAACAGAAGCTGCTCAGCTCCATCGGCGTCAAACCTTGCTTTGTCCCTGCCATGCCAGCACATCCCTTCTTCTTCGCTTATGCCGCATCCGCTTAATAATAGCGTTCTACCGTATACGATCCGCTTTCCACGGCGTTCAATTCCAGCGTCGGGTCGTAAAGCACCTCTTCGCCGTTCAGCAGCACGCTGTTCCATGCGTGGTATGTTCTGCCGACATAGCCCACGACCAGCCGCGTCGGAATACCCTGTACGCGGAGCATGCAAGCCGCCACCGCCGCCAAATCCTGACAGATGCCCTTTTTGCTTTCGTAACAGCCGTCGATATCCGGCAGGGTTCCGCTCTGAACGCTGGCGGCCTTGTCGTAATCGTAGGCATAGTTGCTTCGCATATACGCACGGATGGTTTCAAAAATCTCTTTTTCATCCGTCAGCCCCTCGCAAAGCTGATAGGACATCTGAACGGCTTCCGTGTTTTCATCGTAACAGACGTATTGATTCGGGGAAAGGAACGGAGCATACGGGTCGTCGAGCTGCACGTTGAGCGTCACCTTGCCCTCTGCCGAATATTTCTTTCCGGATACGTTCTCAAACAGCTCGACGGTATAAGCGCCGTCCCCCAGCTGAAGCGGGAACACCTCATATTCGCCCGCCGAGCCAAGGTCGTAAGTCAGCTTGTATTTACCCTGCGTCACGCGGAGCTTGAGCTGCTTCATACCCGTCCCGCCGTGCGCCATGATATACCCCTGAGAGCAGTTGCTCGCATCCACCACAAGACTCTTGGACTTCTGGACATCTTTTCCGGATGCTTCGGGCCATATAGCCTGATACGCCGCCAGCGCGGCAGCTATGCCAAACAGACACAGAAACAATATCCACGCGGCTGTTCTGTGTTTCAATAACACACTGTTCTGCATGCCCGCTGTCCTCCCATCCGCGAAGCTCCGTTTTTCTCAGGCTCCAGCTTCATTTTCATATTACCATACGGCTTATTATAGCATGGTTTTTCTTTCGTTTCAATGAAGAGTTTCCCCCGTTGTCTCGGCGTTTCCGACGCCGTTTCCGCTTGACAGCCATCCAAAACGCTCGTAAACTAAGAGGACAATACCCTCGGGAGGAATGACCGCCTGATGCTGAAAAAAGCCCGTTCATGGGTTCTGCTGACAATGACCCTTCTGCTCGTCGGCGTGGTGCTGTGCATGAGCGCCGTGTATCTCGTCGATCCCTTCGAGCATTACCGCGAATCCGCCATCCTGCCCCTGTACGATCAGGAGAGCTACAATAACCCCGGCATTGCCCGAAATTACGATTACGACGCGGTCATCCTCGGCACATCCATGGTCGAGATGAGCCATCCGTCCGTCATCGATGCCTGTTTCGGCGTTCACTCCGTCAAGCTGCCCATGCGCGGCTCCTATACCGCCCACATGGGCTGGCAGCTGACCCATGTGCTCAGTGCGCACGAATTAAAGCTCGCCATCCTCGCCGTAGACGCGTACAGCCTGATGGGCAAGCCGGACGACGACGACGAAATCTACGATTATCTCTGGAACGACGATCTGCCGGATGATGTCCACTATCTGCTCAACCGCGACGTGCTTCTGGTCAAGATTCCGAAAATGCTGAAAAACATCGGCAAGCCGCTTGAAACCAAGCGGGACGACATGTATCAGTGGACGGACGTTGTGTTCTCCAAGCAGAGCGTGCTGGATGCCGTCGTCTTTTCCGCACAGAAGGACATGCAGCCCGCCGACAGCGGGCTTGAGCGTTCGACGGAAAACATCTTGCGCCATCTGGAGCCTTCCATTCGCGAGAATCCCGAAACGACGTTTAAAATCTATATGCCGCCGTATTCCGTGGGATACTGGTATATGATGACCCGCGGCGGGCTTTCCGAGCAGCAGTACCGCGCCCGCGCCCGCGTCTGCGAGCTTCTGCTGCAATATCCAAACGTCGAAATCTATGACTTCTCTTCCCGCATCGAATGGATTACGGATTTGGATTCTTACTTTGACTATTCCCATCACAGCTCTGCCATGAGCGACGAAATCATGCGCGCTATGGCGGCGGGTGAGAACCGCGTGCTGTCCGCCGAGGATATGGACGCGGGCAGCGAGCGCATCCGTCAGGCGGTGACCGCCTTTGCCGACGAATACGAACCGAAATAAACAAACCGAAATCACGGAGGAATTTCATGACCATCATCGTTTTGGACGGACAGGGCGGCGGCATCGGACGCGCCATCATTACCGCTTTGCTTCCAAAGCTCCCCGAAGGCGTTCAGCTCCTGTGCGTCGGCACAAACGCCATGGCAACCGCCGCCATGCTCAAAGCCGGTGCGCAGCGCGGCGCAACCGGCGAAAACGCCGTCCGCTGGGCGGCAAAGAACGCCGATATTCTGCTGGCTCCCATCGCGCTGGTGCTCAAGGATTCCATGATGGGCGAAATCACCGGCGATATGGCGGCAAGCGTCGGCTCCAGCTCCGCCGTCCGCATCCTCATTCCGACCGAACGCTGCGGCACACACGTTGCCGGCGCGCAGGGCATGAGCATGCAGACACTCGTTGAGGACGCAGCACGGCAGGCGGCAGCCATCGCCGGACAAAGCGGCTTTCGTTCATAATGCACAGATTCAATCGGCTCTATCTTGACGGCAGATTCATCTTGCTCTATAATGAGAACGACTCAATAAAGGAGGTAGATTCCCGTGATTATTGACCGCATCGAGGAACAGGAGCGTTATTACCCCATTCATCCCGATATGGAGCTTGCTTTCGCGTTCCTTGCGGAGGCACCGGATCTGGAACCGGGGCGTTATGAGTTAGAAAACGGTTTGTTCGCAACGGTTTATGAGAAGGATACCCGTCAGCTTGATACCGTTGCTTTGGAATCCCATAAAAAATACATCGATCTGCAATACTGCATCTCCGGCGGCGAGCGCATGGCGTGGGCGCACATTCAGGAGCTGAACCCTGCCGAATCCGACCCGGAGCATGACACCTATTTCTACACGGGCACATCGACGGCGCTGTCTATCCGCCCGGGCATGTTCTATATCATGTTCCCCAGCGACGGACACAAGGCAGGCTGCCACAACGAGTTCCCCAAGCACTACCGCAAGGTAGTCGTCAAAATTCCAATTCCGGCACAGGACGAAGAATAATCTCAAGCCGCAACAGCCTTGCGGCTTTTTTTGAAATCAGACATGCTCCGTGTCCTCCCACGGGCATGCTGAAGATAGAAATTTTCTGAAAGCAGAGGTTGCTACTATGAAAACGATTTTCGCTTACGATCCCTGGCGTCTTGTTGAAAACGAGCTGCACAAGGATGATATGCGCCTTTCCGAGTCGATGACCTCCATCGGCAACGGACACATGGGCATGCGCGGTAATTTTGAAGAACAATACAGCGGCGACAGCCATCGCGGAACGTATCTGGCAGGCGTATGGTTTCCGGATAAGACGCGCGTAGGCTGGTGGAAAAACGGCTACCCGCAGTATTTCGGCAAGGTCATCAACGCCATGAACATCATCTCCCTGCGTGTACGCATCGACAGGGAGGATATCGACCTGTACGAGGATGACGTGGTGTCCTTCACCCGTGTGCTGGATATGCACGCGGGCGTGCTGAGCCGCGAATTCACCATCCGTCGGGAAAAGGGTACGGTGCGTGTCAGCTTTGAACGCTTCGTTTCCGTCGCCCGTCCGGAGCTTCTCGCGCTGCGCTGCCGCGTGACGGCGGATTACGACTGCAAGGTCGCGCTCCTGCCCGCCATCGACGCCGACGTCCGCAATGAGGATTCCAACTACGACGAAACCTTCTGGCTCTTTGAGGGCGAGGACGAGGATGAAAACGGCGTGCTGACCGTGCATACCCGCACGCGCGAAAACCCGTTCGGCACACCGCGCTTCGCCGTCTGCGGCGCGATGGCGGCTGTTCCGACCGAAAAGCCGAAGAAGAACCGCGCGACCGTTGAAGAGGGCTATGTCTGCCGCAAGTTCGTCTTTGACGTCGAAGCCGGTCAGACCGTGGGCTGCGACAAGTTCGTCTGCGTCTGCACCGACCGCGACCACAAGGAAGATGACCTGACCGCCGCCGCGACCACGGGCGTGCTGAACGCACAGGCTGCCGGCTATGACGCTCTGCGCCGCGAGCAGGAACGCGCATGGATGCGCCGCTGGGAAAAGGCGGACGTGCGCATCGACGGCGACGTCGCCGGTCAGCAGGGTATCCGCTTCAACATTTTCCAGCTCTTCTCCACCTATTACGGCGAGGACGCCCGCCTGAACATCGGACCCAAGGGCTTCACCGGCGAAAAATACGGCGGCGCGACCTATTGGGATACCGAGGCATACTGCCTGCCGATGTACACCGCCATCGCGGGCGAGGATGTGGCGCGCAGTCTGCTCAAATACCGCTGGCTCCAAATCAACGGCGCGTATCACAACGCACGCGAGCAGGGTCTGCCCGGCGCGCTGTATCCGATGGTCACCTTCACGGGCGTGGAATGCCACAACGAGTGGGAAATCACCTTCGAGGAGATTCACCGCAACAACGCCATCGCCTACGCCATCTACGCCTATACGCAGTACACCGGCGACCGCAGCTACCTCGACCAGTACGGCATCGACGTGCTGCTGGGCATCGCCCGCTTCTGGGTCGGGCGCGTCCACTACTCCAAGCGTGCGGGCAAGTACATGATTCACGGCGTCACCGGCCCGAACGAATACGAAAACAACGTCAACAACAACTGGTACACCAACCGCATGACCGCCTGGGAGCTGGCGTATACCGCCGAACAGCTGATGCTCATTCCGCGGGAAAAGGCGCAGACGCTGAACGTCAGTGCCGAAGAGATTCGCCGCTTCCGCGAAATCAGCGAGAAAATGTACCTGCCTTACGACAAAGAGCTGGATATCTTCGTTCAGCATGACACGTTCCTGGATAAGGATCTCATGCCCGCCAGCGAACTGCCGGCGGAGGATCGCCCGCTCAACCAGAAGTGGAGCTGGGATCGCATCCTGCGTTCCTGCTTCATCAAGCAGGCGGACGTGCTTCAGGGACTTTATTTCCTCGAGCATCTCTACGACAAAGAAACCATCCGCCGCAACTTCGACTTCTACGAGCCGATGACCGTTCATGAATCCAGCCTGTCCCCGTGCGTTCACAGCATTCTCGCGGCAAGCCTGGGCAAGCTGGACAGAGCGCAGGAATTCTATCGCCGCACAGCGCGCCTTGATTTGGATAACATCAACAACGACACCTGCGACGGACTGCATATCACCTCGATGGCGGGCAGCTGGCTTTCCATCGTGCAGGGCTTTGCGGGCATGCGCACGCTGACCGGTCAGCTCAGCTTTGACCCGCAGCTTCCGGACGGATGGGATGGCTATGCCTTCAAGATTGTCTATCGCGGCAGGCTGATTGAGGTCAGCGTATCCCGTGACGGAACGGGACTCAAGCTGCTCTCCGGCGACACGATGACCGTGCTGCTGCATGGACGCGAGGTCACGCTGGTCGGTTCTTCCCTGAATCCGGAGGACGAAAATGATTGATATCGCCATCGTCGGCGCAGGTCCCGCGGGATACAGTGCTGCTATCACTGCGCGCAAGCGCGACAAGTCCGTCGTCGTCATCGGACAGCACACGGGCTGGCTCAGCCGCGCACACAGCATCTCCAATTACCCCGGTCTGCCGGATATCTCCGGCGCGGATCTTTTAAACGCCATGCGGGATCAGGCGGTCGCGCTGGGCGCGCAGACGCGCCCGGGCGTCGTCCACCAGATTGTTTCAATGGGCAGTTCGTTTGCGCTCTCGCTCGGCGGGGACTTCATTGAAGCGAAGCACATCATCCTCTGCACGGGTGCCAAGCAGCCCCGCCTGCTTCCGGGCGAAAGCGAGCTGCTCGGCCGCGGCGTCAGCTATTGCGGCACATGTGACGGCATGTTTTACCGCGGCAAGCGCGTCGCCGTCATCGCGCAGGGACCGGAGGCGGTCAGCGAAGCCAACTTCCTCGCCGGACTTTGCAGCGAGGTCGTCTACTTCGGCGCGCCTGATGATGCGCTGGATTCCAAAATCGTCGTGAGCGACAAAAAGCCGGAAGCCATACTCGGCGAAGGCAGCGTTTCCGGCTTGAAGGCGGGCGGTGAAGATTTGCCGTTTGACGGCATCTTCATCTTCCGCGAAGCCGCCGCGCTCTCCTCGCTCCTGCCGGGGCTGGAGATGGACGGCGCATTCATCCGCGTAGACCGCCAGATGAGAACCAATCTGCCGGGCGTCTTTGCCGCGGGTGACTGCACCGGTCTGCCGCTTCAGGTCGCCAAAGCCGTCGGAGAGGGCTGCGTCGCCGCCATATCCGCCGCCGCAAATTAAACTCTGACCGCAGTTTTGCTTGTAAATTATAGAAATTTCGCAATTCTCCTTGCCCAGATGAATCCGCCCGTGTTATAATCAATATATAAACATGCCATTTCGACGGGAGGAGGGATACGGTTGCGCACTATCGAAACGGGGCGGGCTGTCGTGGATATCGTCGCCTGGCCCGAGGACAGACCATGGGAAGGTCGTTATCAGACTTCCAGCCAAATCGAACGAGGGCTTTGCCGGCTTGTGCTTTCGCCAAACGTTTTCCATGACGCCGCCAGAGCAAACACCGCTTATCGCCGCTTCGCAAGAAAAATCGAGCGGGAAGGGCTTGTTCCCCCGAACATCGTGTTCCGTGAAATGGTATCGCGGTCATCGAAGAACGTATTCTGCATCCTGACGACGACGGAATCCGTCTTTAATTCGGCATGCTCGGTCGGGCGGCTCTATGTCGTCGAATCCGGCATTGACGACCGCCGCCGTCTATGTGCTGTCCGCGTTCGGGACAGCGTCAGCAGCGATCCCCGGCAGGAAAACGCGATGTAAGAAGCGGGGAAACGCTTGGGACTTCGTCCCAAGCATCTCCCTGCTTTATTTCTAAAGGATGTATCTATGGCTCAAAAATTACCCGAAGAATTCCAAAATCAAATGAAACGCCTGCTCGGTGAAGCAGGCTTTTTTGCGTATCTGAACGCGCTGGATGAACCCTATACCCGCGCGCTGCGCATCAACCTGCTCCTGCGTCCGGACGGCACGCCGCCCTGCGCCATCGAGGGGCTTGGTGCGCCTGTTCCGTGGGCAAAGGGCGCATATTTCATCGAAGGCGATGCACGCCCCGGGCTTTCCCCGCTCCATGAAGGCGGTCTGTTTTATATGCAGGAGCCGAGTGCGCTGACCGCCGTCACCGTGCTTGACCCGCAGCCGGGCGAGCGCGTGCTGGATCTGTGCGCCGCCCCCGGCGGCAAAAGCACGCAGATTGCCGCGCTGATGGGCGGACAGGGGCTGCTGGTCTGCAACGAGCCGGTTTCCAGCCGCGCTCAGATTCTTTCCCGAAATGTGGAGCGCATGGGTGTGCGCCACGCCGTTGTTGTCAGCGCACTGCCGGATGCGCTTGCGCCGCGTTTCCCGGCGTTCTTTGACCGCATACTGGTCGATGCGCCCTGCTCGGGCGAGGGCATGTTCCGCCGCCAGCCCGAAGCGCGTGACGAATGGCACGCCGATTCCCCGGCGTATTGCGCCGACCGCCAGATGGATATCCTCAGTGAAGCCGCGAAGATGCTCCGTCCCGGCGGCGTGATGGTCTACTCCACCTGTACCTTTAACGACACGGAAAACGAGGGCGTGCTGAAGCGCTTTTTGCAGGCGCATCCGGAGTTCTCCATGGAGTCATTTGCCCTGCCCGGTCTGCCGGAGGCGCCGAATGGCTGGCTGCATCTCTATCCGCACGAAATGCGCGGAGAAGGTCATTTTGTCAGCCGGTTGAGAAAGTCTGCCGACGCACCCGCGCCGCAGGCGGAAATGCCGCGCATGCGTCCCGCACGCCCCGCCAAAACCGCAGGAAAGAACGCAAAAGTCCCCGCGCCGCCCGTCCTGCCCGACGTATTCGCCAAGGGCTGCGAACCGGAGAGGCTCTTCTCAGCAGGTGACGCGCTTTGGGCATTGCCCGCAGGCATCGACCCGCAGCAGCTGCACGGTCTGCGCGTGCTGAGAACGGGGCTTTTGCTCGCCCATGCGGAAGGCAAGCGCATGGAACCGGATCACGCGCTGGCGATGGCGCTGCGCCCGGAGGAAGCCGCACAATGCGCTTCCCTGACGCAGGAGCAGGCACTCGCCTATCAGGCAGGCGAAACGCTTGAGCTGGGCGACCTGCCCGCCGGATACACGCTGCTCTGCTGCGAAGGCGTTTCCCTCGGCTGGGGTAAACAGGCAGGCGGCATCATGAAGAACCACTATCCCAAGGGCTTGAGAAGGCGATAAGAAAATCCGGCGTACACGCAAGCGGAATAAGCCTGCCTTCACTTCCGCCGCAACTTTGTAAAATATGGGCGTTTTGCCCGCGCGAACGATTTCACGCCATTCCCTAATCACGAACATAAAAATGCGTCCTCTCCGAAAATTTCGAAGGGGACGCGTTTTTTAACGTATAGAAAATTGCGTAAAATCGCCCGCGTGAGCCAGACTTTGATGCGTAGCAGACTTCGGCGGAGGTGAAGGCGGGCTCAGCCCGCTTTTTTAGAATTCTGTTTACATGTTTTCCGCAACAACGCGCTCGATATACGCCTTCTGTTCATCGGTAAGCGTCGGAAACGGCTTGCGGCACGCGCCGCAGTCCACGCCCTGCGTCTTCAGGATATGCTTGATGGACGGGAACAGCGAGCAGGAAACAAGCGCCTCCATGATGTTGTTGGCGCGAACCTGAAGCGCATGCGCACGCGGCAGGTCGAGCTTGCTGTATGCTCCCTCAATCTGGGTGAACAGCGGCAGAGTGAAGTTGAAGGTCGAGCCGATTGCGCCGTCCGCGCCGAGGATGCGTGCGCCGATATACACCTCGTCAAAGCCGCCATAAATGACCAGTTCCGGATTCAGATTGCGGATGCGCTCCATCTGATACAGGTTCAGGCTGGTCTGCTTCACGCCGGCGATGGTTCCGTCCGTCAGCATGCCGCGGATATGCGGATCATTGAGATCCAGCTCAACGCCCGTGTTGCCCGGGAAATTATACAGGAACAGCGGCAGGTCAACGGCTTCGCGCAGCGTGTTATAATACTCGGCAATCGCCTTCATGCCGAATTTGTAGTAATACGGCACGGTGGAAATCATCGCGTCATAGCCCAGCTCCTTCGCGGTCTTGGCATAGGCGACGGCTTCCTCCGTCGAAATCGCGGCGACGGACGCTATGAGGTGCGTCTTGGCGCGGTCATGATATGCGCTGGCGGCGGCAAGCCCCTCTTCGCGCTCGGCATGGCTGAGCAGTGGGCATTCCGCGCTGCTTCCTCCGATCAGGAAGCCGTTTGCGCCCTCGGCAATCGTCTTATCCATCAGCTTATGCAGCGCAGGTGCGTTGAATTTTCCATTCTCGTCAAACGGCGTTACCGCGGCAACAAAGAAGCCGCCCATATCCTGCATTTTTTTCATCAGTGTTCCCCCTTTATTTTTCAAACGGCGAAAGCTTGCCGTGTGTCACGATATAGCCCTCTTCCGCGCAGGCAAGCAGCGGACCGTCCGCCTTCGCGTCGTCGGTATACATGGCGCGGATTTCAAACGCGCCGACAGTTTCTTCGATGCGGCGCAGCTTTTCCTCGCCCTTGCAGTTTTTACCAATCAGCCTGCCGGTCTTTGCGTCGCAGCGCGTGCCAATCAGCGTTTTGACGCCCAAGAGCTTGGCGGCGTATTGCAGCTCAAACTCCGGCGATGCGGACGCGATGACGATCGGCAGATCCCGCGGACGGGTTTCAAACCACTTGCCGAGCTTGGCTTTCGTTTTCTCACTCTGCCAAAACAGCGCGGCTTCCCGCTCAAGGTCAAACCGCTTCGCCATCTCGCCGAACAGCACGCTTTTGAATTGGGTTAATCCTTTGCTCTTGATCATGACCGCTGCCGCAATCAAGTGCGGAAGCCCCGCAATGACACCGGGATGGCGGCGCAGGCAGAAGAACACGAAATCCACCGTGGAATCCCCGTCATAAATCGTTCCGTCAAAGTCATACACGTCGATGCGCATAAGATCCTCCGTCAGTCTTTTACGGATAGTATATCATTTCCCATACAAAAAGAAAAGCGGGAGATATGCTGGGAAACGGGGAGAACGATTGGGGCTTTGCCCCAAACCCCGCAAGGGAACGCCGTTCCCTTGACCCTCACTACGCTGTCGCTTCGCGACAGCTGGGGGAACTGTTACATCGCTTCAAGACGCCGCGAAGGAAAAAACGATTGGGGCTTTGCCCCAAACCCCACAAGGGAACATGTTCCCTTGACCCTTACTACGCTATCGCGAAGCGATAGCTGGGGGGAACGCCCGACGTTCCGTTCCTCCATTTTAAAGATAATGGTTGGCTTTTTCCTCTTAACCCGTTATAATAGAGTCATCCATATTAAAATTGAAGCAAAGAAAGGGGCTTTTTATCATGGCAAACCCGAATATTCCTACTCCCCATATCACCGCAAAAGAGGGCGATTTCGCCCGTACCGTGCTGATGCCCGGCGACCCGCTGCGCAGCAAGTTCATCGCGGAAACCTATCTCGAAAACGCGGTGCTGGTCAATGACACGCGTGGCGTGCAGGGCTATACCGGTCTGTATAAGGGCAAGCGTGTTTCCGTCATGGCTTCCGGCATGGGCATCCCCTCGATGGGCATCTATTCCTATGAGCTGTTCAACTATTACGGAGTGGAAAACATCATCCGCATCGGCACGGCAGGCGGCATGGGCGACAACGTCAAAGTCCGCGATATCGTGATGGGCATGACCGCCTATACCAACTCCAACTTCGGCCGTCAGTATGGCTTCGACGGAAACGTTGCGCCCTGCTGCTCGTTCAAGCTGCTGGAGCAGGCAGTTGCCGCCTCCCGCGAAATGGGCATCGAGCCGACTGTCGGTGCGCTGTATTCCTCGGATATCTTCTATGATGAGTCCCGCATGTCCGCGCCGCTCAGAAAGCTCGGCGTGCTGGCGGTCGAAATGGAATCCGCCTCGCTGTATCTGAACGCGGCGCGTGCGGGCAAGAATGCGCTCGCCATCTGCACCATCTCCGACCATGTCGTAACGGGCGAATCGCTGGATGCGGAAGCACGCCAGAATTCCTTCACCCAGATGATGGAGATCGCGCTGACCATCGCCTGAGATCCGATTCAACCGCCGCGAAGAAAAAGCTTCGCAGGCGCATCCATCCTTCATCAGGAAAGGGCTTGATTTTTCATGCTGAACCGCATTTTTCTTTCTGCCGATATTGAAGGCACCTGCGGCATCGCCCACTGGAACGAAACCGAGCTGGGCAAGCCGGATTATGAGCCGTTCCGCCGCCAGATGACCCGCGAGGTCGCCGCCGCCTGCGAAGGCGCATTCGCCGCAGGCTGTGAAGACCTGCTCATCAAGGATGCACACGACAGCGCACGCAATCTGATTCCCTCCGAGCTGCCCGAGCGCGTGAGCATCTTCCGCGGATGGGGAAGCGACATCCATTCCATGATGTCGGGCATCGACGCCAGCTTCACCGGCGCCATCTTCACCGGCTATCATTCCTCCTCCAACACGGACGCCAACCCGCTCTCCCATACGATGAATCTGGACAATGTTTCCATCCGCATCAACGGCATTCAGGCGAGCGAATTGGTCATCAACACCTTTGCGGCTGCGCTGTATGACGTACCCGTGCTGATGGTCACGGGCGATCTGGGCGTATGCGAGCAGGCAAAGCGGCTCTGTCCGGCGATTTATACCGTTCCGGTCAGCCGCGGCTGCGGCAACGGATCGATTTCGATCCATCCCGCCGAAGCCGTCAAGCGCATCCGCGAAAAGGCGGAGCTTGCTGTCGCGGACGGCATCGCGCATCCGGACAAATTCGCGGTCGCCCTGCCGAATAATTTCGATGTCGAAGTCGAATTCGTGAAGCATAACCGCGCACGCCGCGCCAGCTTCTATCCGGGCGTCAAGCAGACGGGGCCGCGCAGCGTTCGCTTCTCGTCGGACGCCTATTTCGACGTGCTGAGATTCTTCATGTTCTGCCTGTAATCTGCGGAGCAGACAACACTTGGAACTCGCCCCCATTTTCCAAAATGACAAAAGCCGCTTTTCCCTGTACGCACGGGAAGAGCGGCTTTTTATAACGTATAGGAAATTGCGTAAATTCGCCCGCGTGAGCAGGGCTTCCATGCTTTGCAGACTGCGGCGCAAAATCCGGCTTATGATTCTTTTTCTTTGACCGCCCGATTCACCACATCTTCCATATTCAGACGGTGATGACGCTTTTTCTGCGGAATGAGCTGATAGAGCCGATAGCGCTCACGGACATCCTCGACATCCTCCATGCTGGCGGGATAGGCACGCTGGTGCATGATGAGCGTATTGGACGGCGTGCGCTTAAAGTGCATCTGCCCGAACACAAACCCGTGCTGAGGGCAGACGGAAATCGCCATATACTTTTCCCGTCCGCTGTCAAACCACGGCGTATCAAACGCCGTCCGCTTGCCGCATGCCGGACAGGGCAGGCTCATAAACTTCTGGTCAGCAAGGGCGTCCGTCTGATACATATAGGGCGTCGGCAGAGAACGCAGGGCTGACGCGGCAATGCGCTTTTCCTTTTCCAGCGTCGCCTCCAGCTGCATGCGTCTTTCCGGCGGAAGCACGCAGAGTGCCTCGTCAATCTTTCCGAGCAAAGCCGCCGTACATTCCGCGTCATACACCGCACGGTGTGCAGGCGCATCCAGCTCAATCTCCATCTTCTCCATCGCCGCATGCAGGTTCATCTGCTGATGTGCGCCGCCCAGACAGCAGAAACCGAAGATCAGCTGGGCATCCATCGGCGGCTCAAAGGGCATCGGCGTCATGAAAAAAGCGGCGTTCCGCTTCAGCACGGGGTAATCATCGCGCCCCCATGTCACCAGCTGCACATTCTCTCCGCACCACGCGATGAAATCGCCGAATACATCGGAAAACGGCTTGCCGTTCGCCAGCTCGTCCTCCGTGATGCCCGTGACCTGCTTGATGTGCTTATCCAGCTTCTGATACACGCGCGGGCGAATCAGTCTGCTGAACCTGTCCAGCACGTTTCCTTCCCGGCTCACACGGCAGGCGCCGATTTCAATGATCTCATGCGGTATGCGATGGTTTGTATGAAAACTGCTCTGATTCCATTCCAGATCAAACACGATTATATTTTTAACTTCTTTGTTTAGCAGCGAAAACATGTTCCACATCCTAAGAATCTTTTCTTTTTGCCTTCCGGCGCATTCTATTGTAACGCATCATCACGTTTTTTCATAGAGGAAATTCTGTTATGCGCCGATTTTCGGCGAATCTTCCGCCCGCATCGGTTGAATCCGCACGCGTTTTCTGCTATGATAACCCATAAAGCGCAAAGGGGGAAACGCATATGAACCTGTTTGATATTCTCGGGCCCGTGATGGTCGGTCCAAGCAGCTCGCATACGGCAGGCGCCGTTCGTCTGGGGCGCATGGCACGCCGCCTGCTGGGTGAAGGCACGCCGCGCAGCGCCGCAATCACGCTCTATGGCTCATTTGCCGCCACGGGACACGGACACGGCACGGATCGCGCACTCATCGCCGGTCTGCTCGGCTTTCAGCCGGATGATGAGCGCATCGCGCATAGCTTCGACCGCGCGCATGACGCAGGCATGGCGTTCACATTCACGCTCTCCCGTATTGCGGAAGAACACCCCAATACGGCGCGAATCGACCTCGTCGGCAAAAGCGGAAAAACGCTCTCCATGACCGGCTGTTCGCTGGGCGGCGGACGCATCATGGTCGTGGAGATGAACGGTCTGCGTGCCAATTTTTCCGGCGACCTGCCTACGCTCATCGTGCAGAACGTTGATCAGCCCGGTCATGTCAGCGAGGTGACCAGTATGCTGGCGCAAAGGGGCGTCAACATCGCAACCATGCAGCTCTACCGCGATCATCCGGGCGGAAACGCCGTCATGATTATCGAAACGGATAAAGCCGTTCCGCAGGAGAGCCTGACGTGGCTGGAAAGCTGCGAGGGCATTATACGCGTCACATTCATCGACGCCGAGCGGGAAGAATAAAAGGGAGGAACAAGCATGGCAATCGAATCGCTTCATGCGCTGGAAAAAGCAAGCGAAAACAGAGACATCTTCGAAGTCGTTCTGGATAGCGACTGCACGGATCGCGGCGTGTCCAGAGAAGCTTCGCTCGAAAAAATGCACGCGCTGTATGCCGCCATACGCCGCGCACGGGAAGGCTATGATCCCACGCTGCGATCCGCCAGCGGCATGGTCGGCGGCGACGGCGCCAAGATGCGCGAATATGTTCAAAAGGGAAAGACCATCTGCGGCGACTATATCGGTCAGGTCATTGCGCAGGCGCTGGAAATGGGCGAAAGCAACGCGTGCATGAAGTGCATCGTCGCCGCACCGACGGCGGGAAGCTGCGGCGTTCTGCCCGCCGTCCTGCTGCCCTATCAGGCAAGGGAAGGGCTTGACGACGATACCATGGTACGCGCTATGTATATCGCCGGCGCAATCGGTCAGGTCGTCGCCACAAAAGCGTCGATTGCCGGCGCGGCGGGCGGCTGTCAGGCGGAAATCGGCACGGCGAGCGCTATGGGCGCGGCGGCATTGTGTTATCTGGGCGGCGGCAGCGCACAAGCCGTCTGCCATGCGGCGGCAATCGCTATCAAAAGCATGATGGGGCTGGTCTGCGACCCGATTGCCGGTCTGGTCGAGGTGCCTTGCGTCAAGCGTAACGCGGCGGGCGCGATGATCGCTATGTCCAGCGCGGATATGGCATTGGCGGGCATCCGTTCGGCTGTCCCGCCGGATGAGGTGATTCTGGCAATGCGCGAAGTCGGCGATAAAATGGATGTTTCGCTTAAAGAAACCGGTGTCGGCGGCGTCGCAGGGACACCGTTCGGTCAGAAAATCGCTGAAAAGATGGGCGTTCTGTGAGATAAGCTCTAAAAAGCGTGGGAAGGCTTTTGCCTTCCCACGTTTTTTAGATCCAGCCTTCCCCACATATTGGAAAGTGGGATAAAATCCCTCAGGCAGGTTTGGGCGGCAGCCCAAGGGTTCCCTTACATTGAACTCACCATGACCTGCTCATCGCAGCACCGAATGATCTCCTCTTCATGGCTGATAAGCAGGATCGTCTTTTCGGGGTACGCCCGACGGATGTTCTCGATGATCCGCACGGAACGCTTCTTGTCGATAGCGGAGAACGTCTCATCCATAAGGAGAATAGGCTTCTTCTGGAGCAGCGCACGGGCGATGATGAGCATCTGCCGCTGTCCGCCGGAGAGCCGCAGACCGCCCTCATCCAGCATCGTATCCAGCCTATCCGGCATGTCGCCCAGCCATTCGTCGCAGGTGCAGATGCGAAGAGCTTCTTTTATCTCTTCTTCCGTCACGGCGGCATGACCGCCAATAAGCAGATTCTCCTTTATCGAACCCGCGATCAGGATGTTCTGCTGGGACAGATAGGCGATCTGTTCCCGAAGGTACTTTTTGGAATAAGCATTCAGCGGCGCACCCGCGATGGAGATATCGCCCTCGTAAGGATAAAAGCCTATCAGCGTTTTGATGAACGACGTTTTGCCGCATCCGGATGCGCCGCACAGCGCGGATATCCTGCCCGCGGGGATATCCAGCGGGTCTTTAAGAGCCAACTTCTTTTCCGGCGAGAAGCACAGCACGGCGTCCGATGCGCGGATGCCCTCTTTCTCCAGATCCTTCCATGCGCTCGCGCCGGTCTCAAGGTCTTCCTCATCCAGCGTCAGAATCTCCTCGACGCGGTCGAGCGCGGGCAGATAGCCGCGCAGGGCAATCAGCGCGTTGCCGACCAGCGTAAAGCCCGAAACAACCAACCCGGAGAGCTGCAGCACGACCATGATCTGCGCCGCTTCCATCTGCCCTTTGGACAGATAGAAGATGGAGATCAGCATCACGCCCACATACTGGAGCAGGGACGCGCCGCCGACCACCATATCCGCGCCGCTCTGGATGGCGGCGTCCTCGCGTCCTGCGGCGAGATAGGTCTTGCGCAGGCGTTCGGTATGCCCTAAAACACCACGATATGCGTTCATCAGCCGGATGACCGGGCGGTCCGTCAGACATTCGCTCGCCGCCGTCAGCAGCGACGCCATCAGCGCCTGTATCCGAGTTGAGACGCGCTTTTTCCGCCGGCTCATGGCATATTGCAGCGCGAAAGAGGACGCGCCCAGTGCGAACAGATACACCGCGATGCTCGGACGTACCCACCAGATGCTCACGAAAGCACCGACGCCCGCGATACCGAAGATCAGCGGTGCGAGCAGCGAAGAACGATACAGGCTCTCGACGACGTTCATATCGTTATTCAGCCGGGACAGCATCTGACTGCGGCTTGCGCCCAGCGTTTCCGCCTGCCAGAGCGGAGCACGCAGGATGCGCGAATAGGCGCTTTGGCGCAGGGCGTTGCCGATCTTCTGTGTGCTCATATCGTGGGCGTACTTGCCGACGGCATCCACGAAGAGGAACGGAATCAGGCAGGCGATGAACCACGCCACATCCCGCAGAAGCCCGGCGACGTCCATGTGCTGCGCCGCTTCCGTGATCCTGCCCGTCAGATACGCAGTCAGGTAGTTGATGACGAAATAGCGCAGAGACATGATGAGCGAACTGACGATGAACGCTGCTCGGGCGGGCTTGGCATACCGCCAGAGTTTCTGTATCGACTGTTTCATTCCGCTCACCTCCCCAGTTCCAGCACGTCGTCGGTCTCGCGGAGCATGCGTGCGTCATGCGTGATCAGCAGCACGATCTTTTCGCGGCTCAGTTCCTCCAGCACGGCGTGCATCTGCACGCACCGGGCGTCGTCCAGTGCCGCGGACGGCTCGTCGAAGATCATGATCGGCGCATCGCGCAGGAGCGTTCGGGCGAAGGAGATGCGCTGCTTCTGACCGCCGGAGAGCACGCCGCCGTTCTCCGTCAGATACGTATCGTATCCATCCGGAAGGGACAGGATGGTCTCGTGGATATCCGCCTTTTGGCAGGCGGCTGTCGCCTGCTCGCGTGTGGCGGTCGGCTGGCAGAGGAGCAGATTCTCCATGACCGTCCCCGCCAGAAGGATATTCTCCTGCGGCATGACGGCGATGAGCGATTCATAGTCCTGCGGCCGGAGCGTTTTCGCGTCGATGCCCATGAGGACGATAACGCCCTTCTGCGGATGCAGCGTGCCGCAGAGCAGGCGCACGAGCGTGCTCTTGCCCGAACCGTTTGCGCCGCGGAGCAGATGGATCTTCCCGGGGCGCAGGCAGAAAGTCATCCCGTGCAGGATATCCTTTCCGCCCGGATAGGCAAAGGACACATTTTTGAACGAAACGCAAACATCCCCGGTCAGGCATTTGGCTTCCGACGGCGGCGGAGCCGTTTCATCCAGATAGCTTTCCAGCGCATCGAGTGACACCCGATAGGCATGGAGCGCGACCACCGTGTTTTCCAGACACATCACGGGATCGACGATAAAGGACATCAGCGAGATCATCGTCACCAGCTCGCCGGCGGTGATGCGCCCCGTCGCCTTCAGGAATCCCCCGACAATCAGAATGGTGACCTGCATGCCGAACGCGCAGAGCACGGACGGCAGGGTCAGCAGCGTCGTAGTCTTCGTCAGCTTCTTTTTCTTTTGATACAGCTCCTCCAGCGACGCGCCGTAAGCCGCGCAGAACTCGTCCTCCATCGCGTTCGCCTTGACGGATTCCATGCTGTACAATCCCTCGGACGCCGACTGATTAACCCGCCCCATCTCCTTCATGTACTGCCTGCGCTCGTCCTGTTCGCGCCGGCTCAACACGCGGATGAAGAACGTCGGCAGGATGGACACGCCGACGATGACGGCGGCGCCGCCGGGATGGATCATCGCCAGAACGAGCGACGCAAAGACATAGCAGCAGAAATCGCCGGATGCCTTGGACACGAAACGATTGACAGCTTGAACCAGCTCCGTCACATGACCGGAGAGCCGATTGGTCAGCTCGCCCAAAGAAGGCATATCTCCCTCGCCGTAGATAAGCTGCCGATAGGCGTTATGATAGATGCGGCTTCGGATGCTGTGCTGAAGCAGCTGCGTGCCGTAAGTCTTGACGCCGCTGAGCGCTGCATAGACGGCAATCCCCGTTAAGCCAACGAGCGCGATCTGCACGATCTCGATCTGCCCGTTCAGCGCCGCATCCAGACTTGCGCCCAGATATCGGCGCAGAGCGATGTTGACGAAGACCAGCGCAGCGGACGCGAAAAGCGTCAGCAGAAGTCCTCGCCAATGGGGTTTAAACAGTTTCAAGCTCTTCTGTTTCATGAATTTGCCTCCATCTTTTTTCAACGCATTTTCCATATTCACAATACCAATCTGGCGGCACATATTCATTTCCAGATTCTATTTCAAAGCGAACAGGACAATATTTACCAATATGTTTTAATTTGCAATTAAGCCTCGCCGTTTTAGTCGTTATCATGATGTTAGTTTCTGCACTTAACTTACAGATATAGTATATTTTTTTGTAGTAATTGTCAATTGATTCATCTTAAAAATATCAAGCAATTGAGTTAATAAAACAAATATAAATTGCCGCCGCACAGCTCAATTTCCGTGCGGCGGCAATTTTTTATATGATTTTTAGCAGACGATGTTCAGCAGACGTCCCGGCACGAAGATGATCTTCTTCACCTGCGCGTCGCCGACCAGCTTCTTGACGGTTTCATTCTCAAGCAGCTTCTCGCCGTCGTCCTTGCCCAGCGTGGCGGGAACCATGATACGGCCGCGCACCTTGCCCTTGATCTGAACGGCAATCACCACCTCGTCCGCAACGAGCTTCGCCTCGTCGTAGGTCGGCCAGCTCTGCTTGTAAATCGGCTCGCCGAA
>ENA-OUPA01000554-OUPA01000554.1-human-gut-metagenome-genome-assembly--contig:-NODE-554-length-24310-cov-17.0409_pt1 | contig 24310 bp, 19 predicted proteins | sample MGYA00237939_ERZ548770 | MGnify/ENA primary metagenome ERZ548770 (study PRJEB26490, sample SAMN05356877) | human gut metagenome | biome: terrestrial biome; feature: human-associated habitat; material...
TTGAAAAAAGCGGAATAAATGTTACTATAAGAAGGGAAATGGGCTCTGATATTGACGGAGCCTGCGGTCAGCTCAGGCGCCGCTACGTAGAAACTGAAGGAGAATAGAAGGTATGAAGACATTTTCAATTACAGATGTTGGAATGGTGCGACAGGTAAATCAGGACTACGTCTTTACGACGGGAAAACCACTGGGTATTCTCCAGAACCTGTTCGTGGTAGCGGATGGTATGGGTGGCCATCAGGCAGGAGATTATGCTTCCAAGTGTACTGTGGAAGTGATGATCAAAGAGATTGCGAAGAGCGAGGGAGAGGATATCGAACGTGTTCTTTTGAAAGCAATCAAGTCTGCCAATCGTGAGATTATCAAAGAAGCATCCAGTGACGAACATCTGAAGGGGATGGGAACAACGGTTGTTGCCGCTACTGTGAAAGAACAGATGCTGTATTTTGCCAATGTGGGAGACAGCCGTCTGTATCTGATCAATCAGGGAATCCAACAGCTAAGTAAGGATCATTCTCTTGTAGAAGAGATGGTTCGTCTCGGTGGAATTAAGCCGGAAGAAGCGAAGCATCATCCGGATAAGAATATTATCACAAGAGCGATCGGTGCAAAAGCTGATGTGGATGTGGACTTTTATGAACACCGTCTGAAACGGGGAGACATCATTCTGATGTGTACAGACGGATTAAGTAATATGGTGGAAGATGAAGAACTTTTCCATATTGTTCAGGGAAGCCGGGATATCGTCGAGGCAGGTGAGATGCTGGTGGAAGCAGCAAAAGAGAATGGAGGAACAGATAACATCGGAGTGGTATTGTTTGAGCCATTTGCAGATGAGGTGAGTGTATGATTAAAGAAGGAGTATTTTTAGGGAAACGATACGAGATACTTGGTCGTATCGGTTCTGGCGGAATGGCAGATGTCTATAAAGGCAAGGACCATAAGCTGAATCGTTTTGTTGCGATCAAGGTGTTGAAGAGCACATATCGTTCGGATGAGACGTTTATTAAGAAGTTTTTAAGCGAAGCTCAGGCAGCAGCAGGATTGATGCATCCAAACGTAGTCAATGTCTATGATGTAGGACAGGATCGTGGTCTTTATTATATGGTCATGGAGCTTGTAGAAGGAATTACGCTGAAGGATTACATTCAGAAGAAAGGAAAGCTTTCAGCAAAAGAGACGATCAGTATTTCTATTCAGATGGTGACAGGCATTCAGGCAGCGCATAACTGCCATATCATTCACCGGGATATTAAGCCGCAGAATATTATTATTTCCAAAGATGGAAAGGTTAAGGTTACTGATTTCGGAATCGCGCGGGCTACGACATCAACGGCAACGCAGGCAGTAACAACAACGGTGATGGGATCTGTACATTACACATCTCCGGAACAGGCCAGAGGCGGTATTGTAGATGAGAAGAGTGATATCTATTCAGCAGGTATCACGATGTATGAGATGATCACCGGGCATGTTCCGTTTGACGGAGATTCGACAGTGACGGTTGCTTTGAAACATTTGAATGAAGTGATCAAGTCTCCAGCAGAAGAAGTACCGGATATTCCGTACAGTCTGGAGTGCATTATTATGAAATGTACACAGAAACTGCCGAATAAACGATATATGAGTTGTGAGGAACTGCTTCAGGATCTGAAGCACTCACTGGTAGATCCGGATGGAGATTTTGTAGTTCTTGATGGTGTGACAAAACGTATGCCGGCAGCATCTCAGGATACAGGACGGACCACGGTTGTTATGTCACAGGATGAACTGAATCGTATGAAGAATCGTCAGAATTATGATGATGATTATGATGACGATTACGAGGATGACTATGATGATGATTATGACGATTACGATGATCGCCGCAGAAGCCGTTATGATGATGATGACTATGACGACCGCCGCAGAAGCCGTTATGATGATGACGATGATTATGATGATCGCCGCAGAAGCCGCTATGATGATGATTATGAGGATGATTACGACGACCGCCGCAAAGACCGTTATGATGATCGCCGTAAGAAGAATGAAGTGAATAAAGACACGAAGAAGATCATGAAGATTCTTATGGTTGTTGCCGGTGTTGTGATCGCACTTTTGATCATGTTCCTTGTAGGAAATGCAGTGGGCGTATTTAAAGGTGGAAAAGGAACGACTACACAGCAAACGGATTCAGAGATGGTAAAAGTACCGGATGTGACAGGCAAGACATATGAGGAAGCACAGAAAGAACTGAACAAATATGATCTCGGAATCCATAAGTCAACTGCGCCTTCCGATACTGTTGCAAAAGGAAAAATCATCAGCCAGGATCCTGCTGATGGAAAGAAAGTAAAGAAGCATACAACAGTCAATGTCGTGATCAGCAGTGGAGAAGAAGCTAAGATGACAACGATTCCAAGTGTTGTTGGAATGTCGGAAGCTGATGCAGAAAAAGCACTTCAGGCGAAGAACCTTGTTGTGAAGAAAGGTGATCCTGTTTACAGTGATGATGTGGAGCAGGGAGAAGTTGTTTCTGTCAGTCCGAGTGAAGGTGCAGAAGTAAAAGAAGGAACAACGGTTACTCTTGTAATAAGCAAGGGAAATCAGCCGGCAACAGTTCCTAAACTTACAGGAAAGTCCCAGTCGGATGCTGAAGCAGCACTTTCACAGGCAGGCTTGTCCGGAAATGCAACTGAAGATTACAGTGATACTGTAGAAGAAGGATATATTATCTCACAGGATACAGATGCCGGAAAAGAAGTATCCAAGGGCACAACGATTGGATATGTGGTGAGCAAAGGACCAAAGATGACGGTGGTTACTGTGCCGGATCTGTCCTATAAAGATAAAAACACAGCCGAGAAACTGCTGAAACAGGCAGGACTTACACCGGAGTATATTGGTGAAGATTATAGTGATGAATATCCAAAAGGACAGGTATTCTATCAGTCTGTCAGCAGCGGTACACAGGTGGAAAAAGGAACAACTGTCCAGTATATGGTCAGCAAAGGATCTCAACCATCAGCCCCGGATAGTGGAAATTCCGGAAATGATTCCGGAACAGAAGAGAACACGAATCAATGATAACAGAGAGCAAGTGTATGCAGGGAAAGATAATAAAAGGGATTGCCGGATTCTACTACGTGAATGTAGTAGAATCCGGAATTTTTGAATGTAAAGCAAAGGGTGCTTTTCGAAAAGACGGAATCAAGCCGTTAGTCGGTGATGATGCTGTGATCGAGGTACTTGATGAAAAAGAAATGACAGGAAATATAACAGAGATCCTGCCGCGAAAGAATGAGTTGATTCGTCCGGCAGTAGCCAATATTGATCAGGCACTGGTTGTGTTTGCGGTGACAAAACCGAAACCACATTATAATCTGTTGGATCGTTTTCTTGTCATGATGGAACGAAAAGAGATACCTGTCGTATTATGTTTTAATAAGACGGATATTGCCAGTCATCCTGAAATTGCAGAATTGAAAGAAGTTTATACCGGATGCGGATATCCGGTAATCTTCACAAGTGCGAAGGAAGAAGAAAATATCAGTGAGTTAAAATCACTTTTAAAAGGAAAGACAACTTCGATTGCAGGTCCTTCTGGCGTTGGAAAATCATCCCTGATCAATCTTCTGCAGTCTGAAGTGAAGATGGAGACAGGAAGTATCAGTAAGAAGATTGACCGTGGAAAACATACAACAAGACATTCCGAACTGATCGTGATTGGAGAAGATTCTTATATTATGGATACTCCGGGATTCAGTTCTCTTTACGTTAATGATTTCGAAAAAGAAGATTTAAAATATTATTTTCCGGAATTCACACCGTTTGAAGGACAGTGCAAGTTCAATGGCTGTGACCATATTCATGAACCCGGATGCGCTGTAAAAGAGGCAGTTGAAGAAGGGAAGATCCATAAGATCAGATATGAAGATTATACGGAGATGTACCGTGAACTAAAGGAAAGAAAGAGGTATTAAGTTTATGAAAAATATTTTGGCACCATCTATTCTCTCAGCAGATTTCAAGATTTTAGGAGAGCAGTTGAAATTAACAGAAGAAGCAGGCGCAGAGTATATTCATTTTGATGTGATGGATGGAATGTTCGTTCCAAGCATTTCCTTTGGAATGCCTGTTCTCGCATCGATCAAGGGAGCAACAACACAGACACTGGATGTTCATCTCATGGTGACAGAACCGATCCGTTATGTGGAAGAATTCGTGAAAGCAGGAGCAGATATCGTTACAGTTCATTATGAAGCATGTGAAGATCTGCAGGCAACAATTGATAAAATCCATGCAGCAGGAGCGAAAGTGGGAATTTCTATTAAACCAAAGACACCGGTTGATGTACTGCTTCCATATCTGGATCAGGCAGAGATGTTTCTGATCATGTCTGTAGAACCGGGATTCGGCGGACAGGCATTTATTCCGGAATCACTGGAGCGTATCAGTGAATTGAGAAACCTTCTGAATGAGAAAGGACTTACAACTGATATTGAAGTAGATGGTGGAATCTATCATAAAAACGTGGCAGAAGTACTTGCAGCCGGAGCGAATGTAATGGTCTCAGGTTCAGGCGTTTTTAAAGGTGATATCAAAGATAATACAGCAAAGTTTATGGAGATTTTAAACGGCAATGTGTAAGAGAACAGTTATTGTGAGCGGGGGAATGCTGGAAGAAGATTTTGTCCTTCCGATTCTTGAGGCAGAAGAGACAGAATTTATTATCGGAGTAGATAAAGGACTCGCATTTCTTTATGAACATAAGATCAAGCCGGATTACATTGTGGGAGATTTTGACAGTGTACCGGAAGAAGTGATCGATTATTATAGAAAAGAAGCAAGTGTACCGATCCGGGAGTTCAATCCGGTAAAGGATGCGTCTGATACGGAGATTGCACTTCGTATGTGTCTTGGACTCAGAAGAAAAGAAATCTGGATTCTTGGAGGAACAGGAAATCGTCTGGATCATTTCTGGGCTAATGTTCAGTGCCTGAATATTGCACTTGAAGCAGGATCTCAAGCGATGATCTTAGACAGTCATAATAGAATTCGTCTGCTTGATCATGGAATCGCAATTCGCAGAGAAGAAGCTTTCGGAAAGTATTTTTCAGTATTTCCGATGCAACTTCCGGTTGAGGATTTCTGTATCAGCGGTGCAAAATATCCATTGCAGAATCATTTGCTCTCATCAGGAGACAGCTTGTGTGTGAGTAATGAGTTTGCAGAAGGTGAAGATGAAGTGAAGATCTCTTTCGTGTTTGGAAAAGTGATTTTGATGGAGACGAGAGATTGAAATTCAAGCCCCATTATAGTATAATATTAGATGCTATTTTGGGGCTTCTTTTTGTGAAAGAGTCACATAACAGAAAATAAGAGAAATAGACCTTGTGGATTTAGCTTTAGAAATCAAGGTTTTAAGGAGGAAATAGAGAAAATGAAACTTGGTATTGTGGGATTACCGAACGTAGGAAAAAGTACACTGTTCAATTCACTGACAAAGGCCGGTGCAGAATCTGCAAACTATCCATTCTGTACAATTGACCCAAATGTCGGTGTCGTAACAGTTCCGGATAAGAGACTGGATGTGCTTGGAGAGATGTATCATACAAAGAAGATCATTCCGGCAGCAATCGAGTTTGTTGATATTGCAGGACTTGTGAAGGGAGCATCAAAAGGAGAAGGACTTGGAAACCAGTTTCTTGCCAACATCCGTGAGGTTGATGCAATCGTTCATGTAGTAAGATGCTTTGAGAATACTAATATCGTTCATGTAGACGGAAGCATTGATCCGCTGCGTGACATTGAGACAATCAACCTTGAGCTGATCTTCTCAGATCTTGAGGTTCTTGAAAGAAGAATCTCCAAGACAGTGAAGCTTTCAAGAAACGATAAGATGGCGGCGAAAGAGCTGGATCTTCAGAACCGTCTGAAAGCGCATCTGGAAGAGAATAAGATGGCGAAGAGCTTTGTGACAGAGGATGAGGATGAGCAGGCATGGCTTGCAGAGTATAATCTTCTGACAGCAAAACCGGTAATCTTTGCAGCAAATGTATCTGAGGATGATCTTGCGGATGATGGTGTGAACAACGCAGGGGTTCAGGCAGTCCGTGAGTATGCAAAAGCGGAAGACTGCGAAGTGTTCGTAGTATGTGCAGAAATTGAAGAAGAAATTTCTCAGTTAGATGACGATGAAAAATCAATGTTCCTTGAAGATCTTGGATTGGAAGAATCCGGACTTGAGAAGCTGATCAAGGCAAGCTATCATCTTCTTGGACTGATCAGTTATTTGACAGCAGGTGAGCCGGAAGTTCGTGCATGGACAATCAAGAAAGGAACTAAGGCACCACAGGCAGCTGGTAAGATCCATACAGACTTTGAACGTGGATTTATCCGTGCGGAAGTAGTAAGTTATGATGATCTGATGGCATGTGGAACTCATGCGGCAGCGAAAGAAAAAGGATTAGTTCGTCTGGAAGGAAAAGACTATGTCGTTCAGGACGGAGATATCATGCTGTTCAGATTTAACGTTTAACAGATATAGGGAATATGCTTAAAAACCGGTTAGATTCATTGTTTTCTAATTGGAAAAGCAGTAAAAACAGGAATCAGGGACAACTAGATTTGTTCCTGATTTCTGTGGATATGAAAGGAAATAACATAATATGCATTACAATATCAGCTTTCCGAATTTAGGGATTTATCTGGATCATGTAGGAAAAAGCATCAGCATCTTTGGTTTTTCCATTGCTTACTACGGCATGATCATCGGTGCAGCAATTTTGATTGGATTTCTGATTGCCACAGCGGAGGCAAAAAGAACAGGACAAAATCCGGAAGACTATCTGGATATGGGAATTGTCGGAGTAATCGCAGGAATTGCGGGTGCAAGAATCTATTACGTGATTTTCTCCTGGGATTTATATAAAGATAATCTTTTGTCTATCTTTAATCTCAGAGAAGGTGGTCTGGCAATTTATGGCGGCGTGATCGGAGCAGTGATTGCAGTTTTTGTGATGGCTGCTGTTAAGAAAAAATCACCATTTCAGATTTTGGATACAATTGCACTGGCGCTTCTGAATGGTCAGATGCTTGGACGTTGGGGGAATTTCTTTAACAGGGAAGCATTTGGAGAATATACGGATTGTCTGTTTGCGATGAGGCTTCCGGTTGATGCAGTAAGGCCGGGAGATATCACAGAACTTATGCGCGAGAACATGCAGAGAATTGACGGAGTCAGTTATATTCAGGTACACCCGACATTTTTGTATGAATCATTATGGTGTGCCGGACTTCTTATCATATTGTTTTTGTATAGGAAGCATAAGAAATATGAAGGTGAACTTTTTCTCATGTACCTGTTTGGATATGGGGCAGGACGTGTATGGATTGAGCGGCTTAGAACGGATCAGCTTGTTCTTCCGGGAATCGGATTCCCGGTGTCAGAACTTCTGGCAGGTTGCCTGGTGATTGTGACAGGAATTGTGCTGATCTATTGCAGAAGGCATTGCAGAAAAAGAAATGAGAAGAAAAAAGTGGATCAGTATGAGCCGGTGCCAACAAAGATCAAAGGGAAAAAACCACCGAAGTGGGATGACCGGTTGTTTAAAAACAGATAGAATGATAAGAAAAAAGTATAGTGATTCATAAGCCGGAAGAGTTAATGTTCAACAGAAAGTACTCTTCTGGCTTTTTCCATTTCTGCCTGTTTTAGTTAATAATCCCCAATAACAGCACTGATAACTATTCTCAAAACACTGTGCTGTACACGAAAATATACAAAAGAGGATATTTATAACTCTAGACTTTTGTGACTTTTGGAGATATAATGAAATTACATGTGAATTAATTATACTTAACTCAGTGTAAAACCTATGTAACACCTAAGGAGGAATAAAAATGGCAAGAAAAATGAAGACCATGGACGGTAATCAGGCAGCAGCTCACGTTTCTTATGCATATACAGAAGTAGCAGCTATTTACCCGATTACGCCTTCATCCGTTATGCCGGAGCATATCGATGAGTGGGCTACTGAAGGAAGGGAGAACATTTTCGGACAGACTGTACAGGTTACAGAGATGCAGTCCGAGGCCGGAGCAGCAGGTGCTGTTCACGGATCATTAGCAGCAGGTGCTCTTACAACAACATTTACTGCTTCTCAGGGACTCCTTCTTATGATTCCTAACTTATATAAGGTTGCTGGTGAGCAGCTTCCGGGAGTATTCAACGTATCTGCCCGTGCACTTGCAAGCCACGCACTGTCAATTTTTGGAGATCATTCTGACGTTTATGCATGTCGTCAGACAGGAGCAGCTATGCTCTGTGAATCCAGCGTACAGGAAGTAATGGACCTTACTCCGGTTGCTCATTGTGCAGCACTTGAAGGAAAGATTCCATTCATCAACTTCTTTGATGGATTCAGAACATCACACGAGATTCAGAAAATCGAGACATGGGATTATGAAGATCTGAAAGACATGGTAAGCATGGAAGCAATCGACGAGTTCCGCGCACATGCACTTAACCCGAACCACCCATGCCAGAGAGGTTCAGCTCAGAACCCGGATATCTTCTTCCAGGCTAGAGAGGCTTGTAACCCATTCTATGATGCACTTCCGGGAATCGTTCAGAAGTACATGGATAAGGTTAATGAGAAGATCGGAACAGACTACAAACTGTTCAACTACTATGGAGCAGCAGATGCAGAGCACGTGATCGTAGCTATGGGATCTGTTTGTGACACAATCGAGGAGACAATCGATTACCTGACAGCTGCAGGAGAGAAAGTCGGAGTTGTTAAAGTTCGTCTTTACAGACCATTCAGCGCAGAAGCTCTGATTGACGCTATCCCGGATACAGTTAAGAAGATTTCTGTTCTTGACAGAACAAAAGAGCCAGGAGCACTTGGCGAGCCACTGTACCTGGATGTTGTTGCAGCACTTAAAGGATCTAAGTTCGATGCAGTTCCGGTTTACACAGGACGTTATGGACTTGGTTCTAAAGATACAACACCTGCTCAGATCGTTGCTGTATACCACAACGATGAGAAAGCTAAATTCACAATCGGTATTGAAGATGATGTTACACATCTTTCACTTGATGCTGGTAAGCCACTTGTTACAACACCAGAAGGAACAATCAACTGTAAGTTCTGGGGACTTGGAGCAGATGGTACTGTTGGAGCAAACAAGAACTCCATCAAGATCATTGGTGATAACACAGACATGTATGCACAGGCTTACTTTGATTATGACTCTAAGAAGTCCGGTGGTGTTACAATGTCTCACCTTCGTTTCGGTAAGAAACCGATTAAATCAACATACCTGATCCATCAGGCTAACTTTGTTGCATGTCATAACCCGTCTTATGTTAACAAATACAACATGGTTCAGGAACTTGTTGATGGAGGAACATTCCTTCTGAACTGCCCATGGGATATGGAAGGACTTGAGGAGCATCTTCCGGGACAGGTAAAAGCTTATATCGCTAACCACGGAATTAAATTCTACACAATCGATGGTATCAAGATTGGTAAAGAGATCGGACTTGGCGGACGTATCAATACAGTTCTTCAGTCTGCATTCTTCAAACTTGCAGCTATCATTCCGGAAGAAGAGGCTATTGACCTTATGAAAGCAGCTGCTAAGGCTACTTACGGAAGAAAAGGTGACAAGATTGTTCAGATGAACTACGATGCAATCGATGCTGGTGCAAAACAGGTCGTAGAAGTAGAAGTTCCGGAAAGCTGGAAAGATGCAGCTGATGAAGGACTTGCTACACCACACATCGCAGACGGCGGAAGAACTGATGCAGTTGCATTTGCTAAGAATATCCAGGCAAAAGTTAACGCTCAGGAAGGAAATACACTCCCTGTATCTGCATTCAATGATTATGTTGATGGATCTACACCGTCAGGAACATCTGCATATGAGAAACGTGGTATCGCAGTAGATATTCCGGTTTGGAATCCAAATCAGTGTATCCAGTGTAACCGTTGTGCATATGTATGTCCACACGCAGTTATCCGTCCAGTAGCTCTGACAGAGGAAGAAGTTGCTCAGGCTCCAGAAGGACTTAAGACACTTGATATGATCGGAATGCCGGGAATGAAGTTCACAATGACAGTATCCGCTTACGACTGTACAGGATGTGGATCTTGTGTGAATGTCTGCCCGGGCAAGAAGAATAAAGAGACAGGCGAAGTTGAGAAGGCTCTTACAATGGCTAACATGGAAGCTAATGCAGGAGAGCAGACATTCTTCGACTTTGGTAGAGAGATTCCGGTTAAACCAGAAGTTGTTGCTAAATTCAAAGAGACAACAGTTAAGGGAAGCCAGTTCAAACAGCCACTCCTTGAGTTCTCAGGAGCTTGTGCAGGATGTGGTGAGACACCATACGCTAAGCTGATCACACAGCTGTTTGGTGATAGAATGTATATTGCAAATGCAACAGGATGTTCTTCTATCTGGGGTAACTCTTCACCGTCTACACCTTACACAGTAACACCGGAAGGTAAAGGACCTGCATGGAGCAACTCCCTGTTTGAGGACAACGCTGAGTTTGGATACGGTATGCTGCTTGCACAGAATACAATCAGAGACAGACTGAAAGCAAAAGTTGAGAAGATCGCAGAGAAGACTACAGATGAGGCAGTTAAGGCTGCAGCAGCTGAGTATCTTGAGACATATACAGTAGGCGCTACAAACGGAACAGCTACAGACAAACTTGTTGCAGCTCTTGAAGCACTCGATTGCGATTGCGAAGAGAGAGCAGAAGTTCTGAAGAACAAAGATTTCCTTGCTAAGAAATCCCAGTGGATCTTCGGAGGAGACGGATGGGCTTACGATATCGGATACGGCGGAGTTGACCACGTTCTTGCAAGCAAGAAAGATATCAACATTATGGTATTCGATACAGAGGTTTACTCCAACACAGGTGGACAGTCCTCTAAGGCTACTAAGACTGGTGCTACAGCTCAGTTCGCAGCAGGCGGAAAAGAGACTAAGAAGAAAGACCTTGCAGGAATGGCTATGACATACGGATACGTATACGTAGCTCAGATCGCTATGGGTGCTGACTTCAACCAGACAGTTAAGGCAATCGCTGAGGCTGAGGCTTATCCGGGACCATCACTGATCATCGCTTACGCTCCATGTATCAACCATGGTATCAAGAAGGGTATGAGCAAAGCTCAGACAGAGGAACAGCTGGCAGTAGAGTGTGGATACTGGAATAACTTCCGTTACAACCCGGCTGCAGAGGGAGACAAGTTCTCACTTGACAGCAAGGCTCCGAAGGCAGAAGGATACCAGGACTTCCTGAATGGTGAAGTACGTTACAACGCACTGAAGAGAGCTAACCCGGCTAAGGCTGACAAGCTCTTCGCTCTCAATGAGCAGGAAGCTATGGAGAGATACGATTACCTGAACAAACTGGTAACTGTATACGCTGCAGAAAAAGAAGATAAATAAGGATATTTCATGAGTAAATGAGATATGAAAAGAGGAGATCTCCGTAAGGGGATCTCCTTTTGCGTGAAAAAATGATGGAGGTTAACCTGCTTCACAATTTTTGATTACAGTGGTGCGCGAAGATATTTCTTCGGTGTCATTCCTTTATATTTTTTAAAGGTTTTGATAAAGTAGCTTACATCGTTAAATCCACAGCTAAGTCCGATGTCTGCGATTGATTCATTCGAAGTAACGAGCTTGAAACAAGCTTGTTCTATTCTATAGTAATTCAGATAGTCAACAGGAGTTCTGTGTGTCATATCTTTAAAGTAGCGACAGAAATATTTTGAATTCATACCGGCTGCCTGAGACAGATCTTCCAGTGTGATACAGTCAGCATAATGGTTTTCAATCACTTCAAGAGCTTTCTTTAAATGTTCTATTTTTCGGCTATCCTTTTGACTGATGATTCGAACGTTTTCATACAATTTATTTTCCAAAATATAGCCTAAGAATTCGTACAGAGTACCAATCACCATAAGCTCGTGCCCTTCGGTACGCTTTTTGATATGTTCAAACATCATGGAGGTGATATGCTCTAAATTCTTTACGGGTGCTTTGATAAGGGAAGGGATAGTCAAAGTGTCACTTCCGATCTTCTTAAGCAGACGTTCGCTGGCATGATTTACTGCCATGAGCGATTCAAGGTTAAAAACAAGGCATTCATAGACACAATCCTTAGGAATTCCGCCATGAAGAAGCCCACCTTTTATAAAAATAAGGTCGCCGGCTTCTGCAGTGAATTCATTTTCACCAATTGACATAAGTAATTTCCCTTTTAAAACACGGATAAGTTCATATTCGATGTGCCAGTGATAAGACATTTCATACCGTGGATGATTCGGCGTAACATGATAAAATTCAATTGGAAAATCAATGGTTCCGTGATTACGTTCTTCTCTGTAATTGATGTATTTCATGCAATGATCTCCTTTAAAAATCTAAATAGTGTAAAACAAACATATATGTAGAAATATATGTTTATAAATTGTACTTTGTTGTATAAAAGGTGAATATCTTTATATTTTTATTCTAGTATACCACAAGACAAAAAGAAAGGAAAGAACTATAATGATACTCAAAGAAGCGGTTCTGCGAAGGAAGATAAGCAGAGCAAGGCAAACAATTAAGGAGGAATGTAATTATGGCAGAAAGAAGATTAGTAGGATCTTATCCAGTAATTGGTATCAGACCGACAATCGATGGACGTAGAGGAGCTCTTGACGTAAGAGGATCTCTTGAAGAGCAGACAATGAACATGGCAAAATCTGCAGCAAAACTGTTTGAGGAGAACTTAAGATATTCAAATGGTGAGCCTGTTAAAGTTGTTATCGCTGACACAACAATCGGACGTGTAGGTGAGAGTGCTGCTTGTGCTGATAAGTTCAGAAGAGAAGGCGTAGATATCACAGTTACAGTTACACCTTGCTGGTGCTACGGAGCTGAGACAATGGATATGGATCCACAGACAATCAAAGCTGTATGGGGATTCAACGGAACAGAGAGACCGGGAGCTGTATACCTTGCATCTGTACTTGCTACACATGCACAGAAGGGACTTCCGGCATTCGGAATTTACGGACATGACGTTCAGGAAGCTGACGACACAACAATTCCGGAAGATGTTAAAGAGAAACTTCTCAGATTCGGACGTGCAGCTGTTGCAGCAGCATCCATGAGAGGAACATCTTACCTTCAGATTGGATCTGTTACAATGGGTATCGGTGGATCTATCATCGATTCTGATTTCATCGAGTCTTACCTTGGAATGCGTGTAGAGTCTGTTGACGAGGTGGAAATCATCCGTCGTATGTCAGAGGAAATCTATGACAAGGCTGAGTTCGAGAAAGCTCTTAAATGGGCAAAAGAGACTTGCAAGATTGGTTGGGATAAGAACCCAGAAGAGCTTCAGGCTTCTCCAGAGGAGAAAGAGGAGCAGTTCGAGTTCGTTGTTAAGATGGCAGTTATCATCAAAGACCTTATGAACGGAAACAAGAATCTTGACGAGAAATTCTCAGAGGAAGCAATCGGACATAACGCTCTGGCAGCTGGATTCCAGGGACAGAGACAGTGGACAGACTTCTATCCGAACGGAGACTTCGCAGAGGCAGTTCTGAATACATCTTTCGACTGGAACGGAGCTCGTGAGCCATACATCCTTGCTACAGAGAACGACGTTCTCAACGGACTTGGAATGATGTTCATGAAACTTCTTACAGGACGTGCTCAGATTTTCGCTGATGTTCGTACATACTGGAGCCCAGAGGCAGTTAAGAAAGCTACAGGATATGACCTTGAGGGTGTTGCTAAAGAGAACGGTGGATTCCTTCACCTGATCAACTCTGGAGCAGCTTGTCTTGATGCATCTGGTGTTGCTAAAGACGAGAACGGTAACGGCGTTATGAAAGAATGGTGGAACGTTACAGAAGAAGACCAGAAAGCAATCATGGATGCTACAGAGTGGTGCATGGCTGACAACGGATACTTCCGTGGAGGTGGATACTCAAGCCGTTACGAGACACGTGCTCAGATGCCAGCTACAATGATCCGTCTTAACCTTGTAAAAGGACTTGGACCGGTTCTTCAGATTGCAGAAGGATGGACACTTGAACTTCCAGAAGAAGTATCTGATAAGCTTTGGAAACGTACAGACTACACATGGCCATGTACATGGTTTGCTCCAAGATGTGATGGTAAAGAGGGAGCATTCAAGACAGCTTATGATGTAATGAACAACTGGGGAGCTAACCACGGTGCTATCTCCTACGGACACATCGGAGCTGACCTGATCACAATGTGTTCAATGCTTCGTATTCCAGTATCTATGCACAACGTACCGGAGAAAGATATCTACCGTCCGGCAGCATGGAATGCATTTGGAATGGATAAAGAAGGCGCTGACTTTAGAGCTTGTAAGAACTACGGACCACTTTACAAATAAGATGGAGTCCTTTTGTTAGGAAATGTAAAAAGACTGTAAATACAGTTTCGATACAGAGCTAGAACAAAGAATGCGGGGGGTCTGCCTATGCAGGGCCCCCGTTTTAATACCGACTAAAAGAGTATTAAGAAAAGAGGAAGATTATGGAGAAAAAAGTATTAGCATTTGACTTTGGTGCTTCAGGCGGAAGAGCAATGTGCGGAACTTTTGATGGTGACAAGATCAGCATTGAAGAACTTCACCGTTTTTCTAACGATCCGGTTATTTTGAATGGATCAATGTACTGGGATGTACTGAGATTATTTTTTGAAATCAAACAGGGTCTGATCAAAGCAAAGAAATGTGGAAAGATAGAAAGTATCGGTATCGACACATGGGGAGTTGATTTTGGACTGATCGACGAGGAAGGAAGACTTCTTGAGAACCCTGTACATTACCGTGATGCACGTACAGAAGGAATGATCGAAGAAAGTTTCAAACTGATCGATAAAGAGAAATTTTACCAGATCACAGGAAATCAGTTCATGGATCTCAACACAGCATTCCAGCTCCTTTCTCTTGTAAAGACAAGAAAAGAGCTTCTTGAGAAAGCTGACAAGATGATTTTGATGCCAGACCTTTTCAACTACTTCCTTACAGGGGAGAAAAAAGCTGAGTATTCTATCGCTTCTACAACACAGCTTCTTGATGCGAAAAAGGGTGAGTGGTCAGACGAAGTGATCGAAGCACTGGGAATTCCGAAACATATTTTCCCGGAAATCGTACCTACAGGTACAAAGATCGGCACTCTTACAGATGAAATCTGTACAGAGCTTGGTCTGGATAAGATTGATGTTATGGCTGTTGCAGGACATGATACGCAGAGCGCACTTGTATCTGTACCAACATCAGAAGAAGATTTTATCTTCCTGAGTTGTGGAACATGGTCACTGCTTGGAACAGAGCTTGCAGAACCTATCATCAATGAGAAATCTGAGCATTACAACATCACGAATGAAGGTGGATATGGAAGAAAGATTTCCTTCCTTAAGAATATCATTGGATTGTGGTGTATTCAGGAAAGCCGTCGTCAGTGGATCCGTGAAGGAAATGAGTACGGATTTGGCGAGCTTGAGATTATGGCAAAAGAAGCTCCGGCACTTCAGAGCTTTATTGATCCGGATGCACCGGAATTCACACCTGCCGGAGATATTCCGACAAGAATCCGTGAATTCTGCAAGAAGACAGGACAGCCTGTTCCGGAAACAGTCGGAGAAGTTGTTCGTTGCATCAACCAGAGTCTTGCAATGAAATATCGTCATGCGATGGAAGAGATTAAAGAGTGTACAGGTAAAGATTATAAGACAGTCTACATGGTAGGCGGTGGAACACAGAGTGCTCTTCTTTGCCAGTTCACAGCAAATGCATGTGGATGCAGAGTAAGTGCAGGTCCGATCGAGGCGACTGTTCTCGGAAATATTGCACTGCAGCTCATGGCTTCCGGAGATATCAAATCTATCGAAGAAGCAAGAGAAATTATCAAACGTTCTCAGGACATCAAGATCTACGAGCCACAGGACAAAGAAGCATGGGACGAAGCATACGAGAGATTTAAGAAAATTTTAGTATAGTGCTTTGAACTAAGGGGGAATGAGTTGCCAGTTGTAGTGTAATTATGGCGTTACTGTTCACTCCCGTGTCAATCACTCTGCTGATCGACACGGAGGATGCGTGTTTTGACTTGAATGCATCTCGCCCCATCGCCAAAGGCGATTTGAAATGGCGAGATGCGTTGCTGGTCGCACATCGTGTGAACAGTAACATTATGGCTGGCAACGTAATAAAAAAGAATTCTTCAGAAACACTTGACTGTCAATCTGCTGTATGATTTAATGGAATGAGCAGTTAAGTTGGGCAAAATGCATAACGGTTCGCTGATTGGCCTGGGAGGAGAAGATTATGGCTGCTACTATTCGCGATATCAAGAAAAGGACAGGATTATCCCTTGCAACGATATCGAAGTATTTGAATGGCGGTAATGTATTGCCGGAAAATCGTATCTTGATTGAGGAGGCAATCAACGAACTGCATTATGAAGTGAACGAGCTCGCAAGAGGGCTTGTTACCCACAAGACAAAGACGATTGGAGTTCTGGCTTATGATATACAGTGTCTTTTTGTAGGAAGTATGCTGCATTATCTGGGAATGGAACTTCATAAAAAGGGATATGGAATGTTGATCTGTGATTCCTGCAATGACGAGAAGCTACAGAAAGAAAATCTGCAGTTTCTTCTGAGCAGGAAAGTAGATGGAATATTGGTATTTGCTGTAGGTATGCATGGAAAGTTTCTTCACGCTGCGAAAACAGCAAATGTTCCGGTTGTTCTGGTTGACAGATCATTCCAGGATGAAGAATATGATTGCGTTGAGGTTGATAACCGGACAGCAATCTATCGTGCAACGAATAAATTAATTGAGAACCATCACAAGAAAATAGCTGTGATTGCCTCTAATATTGAATATACCGGAAGGGAACGTGTGAAAGGATATTCTGATGCGATGAACCAGGCAGGACTGGAGATTCCAAAGGAATACTGTAAGCTGGGAAGGCATTCTTTTGAACATGGGTACAGGGGAATGAAAGAACTTTTGGAGCTTGAAGACCGTCCGACCGGTGTGATCTTAGGAAACTATAACACCATGCTTGGTGGGATTATGGCATTGAACGAATCAGGACTCTCCTGTCCGCAAGATGTCTCGCTCATCGGAGTGGATAATCTTCCGATGACCCAGGTGCTGCGCCCTAAATTATGGCTGATTGTCCAGCCAATGGAAACGATGTGCGAGAAGGCTGTAGCTATGCTCCTGGAGCGAGTAAACGGAGAGCAAAACGGTATGCCGGTAAAAATTAGTTTCAGTACCTCTGTACGAGAGGGAGACTCAATACGAGACCTTGGATAGTGCATAAGCAAAATGCACAGAAAAGCGTGGTTTTTGTTGTGAGAATGGATAAAAAAATAGTGAAAACAAACAAAAACGAACCGTTTCGCTCTAAAAACGGTGGGAAATCTTGACAAAATATGAAAACAAGGCTATAATTTATTCTTGTATTAAAGGTGTGCGGGAAAATTGAAAACACACTTTGAAAAACAAAAAAATCTTAAAGCTTTGAAAGCGAACCGTTACGCTGAGGTTAAGAGGAATGGGGGTATCGTAAGAGTTAATCGACAATCCAGTCAACACCAGCAAAGTAAAAGATGGGAGGAAGAAAATTGGAAAAAATTAAACAAAATCCTTTTGTAAAAAAGGTAGGATTTAACAGAATTGTTTTGTGCTGTGTCCTTCTTCTGATGTACGGACTCTTCTGTGCACTGACCGGAGGAAGCTTCGCAGGAATGAACCGAATCATGAGCGCACTCAATTATGCTTATTTCCTTGGATTTTTATCACTGGGTGTTACATTTGTAATTGCTACAGGAGAGATCGACTTCTCTATTGGACCGGTTATGTTCTGTTGTGCACTTATCTCAGGTTATACACTGACAACACATGGAATTTCCATGCCGGTTGCAATCCTGATCAGTATCCTTGTGGGATTTGCTTTTGGGCTCTTTAATGGATACCTGGTAGCTTACTGGTCAGTACCTTCATTCATCACTTCAATGGCAAGTATGAATATTGCAAAAGGTCTTGCGTCAGTTTACACAAAGACACAGTCAGTCAGCTGGCCGCAGGCAGCAGATCCGGACAACGGATGGTTCAGAAATCTTGTAAGATATAACGGGTTCCCGGTTGGACTTGTTATTCTTCTGGTAGCTGCAGTTATCTGTGCGATTATCCTGAACAAGACAAGAATCGGACGTTACATCCTTTGCCTTGGTAGTAACAAAGAAGCTGTTAGACTTTCAGGTGTAGATGTTAAGAAATGGGAAATGCTTGCATTCATTATCTGTGGAGTTCTCGTTGGAATAGGCGCTATCTTCTATGTATCTGCATATACAACAGTACAGCCTGGTTATGGAGATCAGTACAACAACGAAGCAATCGCCGGATGTGTAATGGGTGGTACATCCATGGCAGGTGGACTTGCATCCATCAGCGGTACAATCATTGGTGTATTTATCATCGCTCTTCTTCAGGAAGGAATTCTGGCTCTTGGCTTTACAAAAGATTATCAGCTTATCATTACAGGTGTTATTGTTATCGTCGCAGTATTCAGTGACGTACTTGCAAGACGCAGAAAGAACTAATTTCTCTTCTATATTAAGAGATCAGCTTTATGAATGATGAACGAAATGTTTGATTGAAAGAAAGGCAAGGGTAATAAAATGGGCGAAGTTATATTGGAAATGAAAGGGATTGATAAATCTTTCCCAGGTGTTCACGCACTTGACCATGTAGATCTTGAGATCAGAAAAGGCGAAGTTCTTGCTCTTATGGGAGAGAATGGTGCCGGAAAATCAACTCTGATGAAAGTTCTCACAGGTATTTATACAAAAGATTCAGGAACAATTACATATGAAGGTAAAGAAGTTGAGTTCCATAGTGCTCGTGAAGCACAGGACAATGGTGTTATCATCGTACACCAGGAGCTGAACATGCTTGGTCATCTGACAGTTGCTCAGAACATCTTCATCGGAAGAGAGTTCAAGAAGGGCATCAAGATCGATGACAAGAAAATGAACGAAGAAGCACAGAAACTGTTCGACAGAATGAACGTTGATATTGATCCGAGAGAGACAATGTCAAAACTTACAGTAGGTAAGCAGCAGATGTGTGAGATCGCAAAAGCTATTTCACATGATGCAAAGATCATCATCTTTGACGAGCCATCAGCAGCTCTGACAGAGACAGAGATCGAGCAGTTGTTCAAGATCATCCGTGACCTGAAAAGTCAGGGAATGGGAATTGTTTATATCTCCCACCGTATGGATGAGATTAAAGTGATCACAGACCGTGTTACAGTCATGAGAGATGGTACTTATGTTGGAACATTGATCACAAAAGAAAGTACAAAAGACGACATCATCAACATGATGGTTGGACGTGTTATTTACGAAGATCCGAAGGAGAAGAACATGACACCTCCGGGAGCACCGGTAGTTCTTAAAGTTGAACACCTGAACGCTGGTAAGATGGTACAGGATGTAAGCTTCGAACTTCACAAAGGTGAGATCCTTGGATTCTCCGGACTGATGGGAGCTGGACGTACAGAGACAGCCAGAGCACTCTTTGGAGCTGACCCGATCGACAGCGGTGATATTTATATCAACGGTAAGAAGGTTACAATCAAGAGCCCACAGGATGCTGTTAAGTGCGGTATCGGTTATCTGTCAGAGGACAGAAAGAGATATGGTATTGTTGTACAGAAATCAGTTGCTGAGAATACAACAATGGCAACACTTGAAAAATTCATGAGCGGTCCTTTTATCGATAAGAAGAAAGAGAACAAGATTGCTCAGGAATATGTTGAGCAGCTTGCAACAAAGACTCCTGGTACAGATCAGCTGGTAGTTAACCTGTCAGGTGGTAACCAGCAGAAAGTCGTTATTGCAAAATGGCTGACAAGAGACTGTGACATCCTTATCTTCGATGAGCCTACAAGAGGTATCGACGTTGGAGCTAAGAATGAGATTTACAAGCTGATGAATCAGCTGGCAGCAGAAGGAAAAGCCATTATTATGATTTCCTCCGAGATGACAGAGATCCTTCGTATGAGTGACAGAATCGTTGTTATGTGCGAAGGTAAGAAGACAGGTGAGCTGGATATTTCCGAAGCTACACAGGAAAATATCATGAACATGGCTACACGTGAGATTGAGTAGGGAGGGAAAAAGTAATGGCAAATAATACAACAAAGAAGGCCGGCTCTAATAAGTCATTTATTGACAGAATGGGAGGACAGAAATTCATCGTCCTGCTCGTTGTTATTGCACTGTTTATCTTCTTCTGTGCAATGAGCCCTAACTTCAGAAAATATACAACATTTATTAACATTCTGGACTTCTCCTATTATATTGTCCTGATGGCAATTGGAGTAGCCTTTCCACTGATGACAGGTGGTGTTGACCTGTCAATCGGTACTGGACTTGTATGTTATTCACTCGTTGGTGGATATCTGATCGTTCACAAAGGAATGCCTACAATCGTTGGTATCCTTGCAGCAATTATTCTTGGAATGCTGATTGGTGTTCTGAATGGTGTACTGGTAGCAATCATGGACCTGCCGGCATTCCTGGCAACACTTTGTACTTGTATGATTACTCGTGGACTTGGTTCCATTATCGTAGGTGGATTCGGAATCTCATGGCCGGCAGCAGCAGCACCGGGCGGATGGTTCAGAAGTATCTTCAAGATTCAGTCCGGCGGACAGAATATCCCGATCGGTTTCTTATGGGTAATTCTTCTGGTTGTTGTTATGACATTTGTACTGAATCATACAAGAATTGGACGTTATACACTTGCAATCGGAAGTAACAAAGAAGCAACAAGACTTTCCGGAGTTAATGTAAGATTCTATCATATTGCAGCATATGTAATCTGTGGATTCTTCGCAGGACTTGCTTCTATCGCATACTCCGCTATCTTCGCTACAGTTCAGCCAGGAAGTGGTGCTGGATTCGAGCTTGAGGCTATCGGTGGAGCAATCATCGGTGGTGTATCCATGACAGGTGGTGTAGGAAGCATCACAGGAACACTGTTTGGTGTATTCGTTATCTGTCTTCTGAAGACTGGTCTTCCATTCATCGGACTGACAGCTAACTGGCAGCAGATCATTACAGGATTTGTCCTGATCGCAGCCGTACTTGTTGATATTCTTAAGAGAAAAGCAGGAAAAGAGTAATTTTTTCCACTTAAATTTAGAATTTGTGAAAAATCACGAAAAAGCAATAATTAATTGCAAAACCATTGGTAATGTGTTATATTATTAATGTGTGCGGATAGATAGCAGCGGGGAAACGTGCTGAAAAAAGCGTGAAAAAGAAAGCTGTTACTATAGAAGCTAAACGAAACAGACTGTATAAAGAGTTTTCGGACAAAGAAGCCTGGGCAAACTACTTCTGCAGAGCAATTTAAGAAATGCACGAAAGAGGCTCTGCCAGAGAGGCCCGGCATTAGGGAGAGGAAAACTGGAAGAAAACTCAGACAAGCAGTCACAAATTTATTTTGTCAGGAGGACATAATTATGAAAAAGAAAGTTTTAGCAGTTTTACTTGGTGGATGTATGGTAGTTGGAATGCTCGCAGGATGTGGATCCAAGGCAGATGACACTAAGAAAGCAGATGGCGACACTAAGACAGAAGGATCAGGAGATTCCAAGGGATATCATTTCGAAGTTGTTGTAAAGAGCTTCCAGTCTTCATACTGGCAGGCAGCTGTACAGGGAATCAATCAGGCTTGTGATGAGCTCGGTGTTACAGCTAACACAACAGGACCGAACGCAGAGTCCGATATCGCTGACCAGGTTAACATGCTGAACAACGCAATCAACAAAAATCCAGACGGAATCGCTCTTGCAGCTTGTGACCAGAACTCAGTTCTTGATTCACTGCAGTCAGCACTTGACAAGAAGATTCCGGTTGTATGTTTCGACTCAGGTGTTCCGGACGCTCCAGAAGGATCTGTATACGCAACAGTTGTAACAGACAACGAGCAGGCTGGTGGAATCGCAGCAGAGCATATTTATGAAGCAATCAAAGACAGAATCGGAAACGGACAGGTTCGTGTTGGTGAAGTTAACCAGGATGCAACATCTGCTAACATTTCTGAGCGTGGTATGGGATTCATCAACAAGTTCATCGAGCTTGCTAAAGCTGATGGAAAGACAGTAGCAGTTGTAGGAAATGACTTCTATGTAAACCAGGTAAAAGACAATGGCGATCAGGCATCTGCTGACGTAGTTCTCGAAGTTGCAGTTCCGGCACAGACAACAGTTGAGCTGTGTGCTACAGAGGCTTCTAACATCATGAACAAAGACGATACAATCGCTATGTTCGGATCAAACCAGGTATCTGCAGAGGGTGTTCTCACAGCTAACCAGAACCTGAACAAACTTGGAACAGATGATGATAAGATCGTTGCAGCTGGATTCGATGCTGGATCAGTTATCAAAGCCGCTGTTAAAGATGGTACATTACTTGGTGCTGTTACACAGTCTCCTCTGATGCAGGGTAAAATCTCCATCGAGACTCTTGCTAAGATCTGTGATGGTGAGTCTGTAGAAGACGTTACAACAGATGGTTACTGGTATGATTCTACAAACATGGATGATGAGGATATCTCTCCAAACCTGTATGACTAATTCATATCTGTAAAGAGAAGCTGAATTATTAAAGTGAAAAGAAAGGAATCGGGAAATTCCCGGTTCCTTTTTTAAAATAATATGTTATTATATCAAGGAGGAAGATAATATGTTAAAAGGAATTCCAAAAATTTTATCACCAGAACTGTTGAAAGTACTTGCTGAGATGGGACACAGTGACAGACTGGTCATCTCTGATGGAAACTTTCCGGCTGAATCAATGGGAAAAGACGCGATTGTGATCCGTTGCGACGGACACGGAGTACCGGAGATTCTTGATGCGATTCTTCAGGTGTTTCCTCTGGACAGCTATGTGGAGCATCCGGTAAATCTTATGGAAGTTATGCCTGGAGATACAGTGGAGACACCAATCTGGGATACATATAAAGAGATTATCCGTAAATATGATGACAGAGGTGATGCTGTTGTTGGAAACATTGAGCGTTTTGCATTCTATGATGAAGCTAAGACAGCTTATGCAATCATTGCAACAGGTGAATCAGCACTTTATGCGAATGTAATGCTTCAGAAGGGTGTTGTAACAGACTAGTCACATTTTTTAACGTAATGGAGGAACAATATGCTTGATCATGTAGAAAAAATATTTGCAGATATGAAGCCGATGATGAAAAAGTTGAAGAAGGCTTCTTATAAAGTAAATATGGAGGCTTTTATAGAGAATCATGGACATTATTTCCGTGAGATGACAGAATATACGGAGAATGCTTCTGATAAAGAGACGGCAGCCAAAGAGCTTGCAGTAGACTTTACAGATAAGGTTTATGATGCATATGTTTCTCCGAAAAAAGGAAAAATAGACAGTGCAATTCAGACAGATCTGAACTTCTTTATGATCTATTATGTATTTCCGGCAATTCTTTTGACAGAGCATGACGATGCAAAACTGATCGCAGATCATCTCTGCAGCAGATGGGGAGAAAAGTTTAAGAACAGTAAGATTCAGTATACAGATTATGATTCCCTATATGTTTCATTCCGTGAGAAGATATTTGGAATCTTTTAATACTTGCAAATCAACCTTATTTGTGATAGAATAATTAAGATTCATGTAATGGCATGAGAAGATTTTAGAAGCTATATTTTTATGGTTTAATAAGTGTGCTGTTACGTTAGTGTGTAGGAGGTCATAGAAGATGGACATTTTGAAGATTGTTTTATACATTATCTTTGTTATAGACTGTATCGCATTATCAGCGATTATTCTTTTGCAGGAAGGAAAGTCAGCCGGATTGGGAACAATTGGCGGTATGGCGGATACTTATTGGGGACAGAACAAGGGACGTTCTATGGAAGGTGCACTTGTAAAGTCTACAAAGTTTCTTGCTATCCTTTTCCTGGTGCTTGCAGTAGTACTGAACCTTAAGGTTTTTAATTAATAACAGATGATAAAGTAAGTATAAGACATTCTATAATAAGACTATAGAATGTCTTTTTTTCTTTAAGTAGAGATGAAAGATTACTGTTCACTCCCGTGTCAATCACTCCGCTGATTGACACGGAGGATGCATGTTTTGGCTTGAATGCATCTCGCCCCATCGCCAAAGGCGATTTAAAATGGCGAGATG
>ENA-OUPA01000561-OUPA01000561.1-human-gut-metagenome-genome-assembly--contig:-NODE-561-length-23828-cov-4.3353_pt1 | contig 23828 bp, 18 predicted proteins | sample MGYA00237939_ERZ548770 | MGnify/ENA primary metagenome ERZ548770 (study PRJEB26490, sample SAMN05356877) | human gut metagenome | biome: terrestrial biome; feature: human-associated habitat; material...
ACGCCGTCACAGCCGGTTTCCTCCCGCATGCGGAGCGCATCCTGCCAGCAGAGAATATCGCCATTGCCGACAACGGGAATGCTAACCCGCTGTTTAAGACGGGCAATCGCTTTCCAATCCGCGTGCCCCTCATAAAACTGACTGCGTGTGCGGGCATGCAGGGTAATCATCTGCGCGCCGCTCTCCTGTGCAAGCTGACCGAGCAGCAGATACGCCTCGCTGCCCGCTTCAAAGCCAAGCCTCATCTTGACCGTCACCGGCACATGCGACGCCTTTGCGACGGCAGCAATCAGCTCCGCCGCGCGGACAGGCTCTTTCATCAATGCACTGCCCTCCCCGTTGCCGACGATTTTCGGCACGGGGCATCCCATATTGATATCCAGCAGCGCATACCGTCCGTCCGCAGTCAGCTCCTCCGCCGCGCGCGCCATGACATCCGGCTCATGCCCAAAGAGCTGGAGCGCAACCGCGCCCTTTTCGGATTCATCGACGCTGAGCAGTTCCTGCGCCGCGCGGTTTCCCTTGGGCGAAAGCAAATAGCCCTTTGCGCTCACCATTTCGCTGACCGCCATCGGACAGCCCATTTCATGGCAGATGACGCGAAACGGCATATCCGTCACGCCCGCCATCGGCGCAAGCATCGCGCCCTGTTGCAAAAAATCGAAATCCATATTTCCTCTGCGGGAAACGCGCGGGGCTTTGCCTCAAACCTCGCGTTCCCTTACTTTGAGATAGCCTGTAAATTGGAGATGAGCCATTTTCCCGCCGTGCGCACAAGCGTTACGCGGTAGCGCGTCGTCGTCCATTCCGGCGGAGAAAGCCGTGCTTCGCCGCCTTCGGCAAGTGCCGCTTCGCGCTTGGAAGATCGGATTGTTCCGTCAATAGCGGGAATGCTCTCAACGACCTCTGCCCGCGCAACGTTTTCCCACGGCCACGACCAGACGGAAACCATCTTCACGCGATGGTCATAGCCGCGTATCTCATAATCCTTATACGGCGACGTATCGCTCAGACCCACCTGCAAAACCGGATCCTGCGCCAGAAACTCAGCCTTAAAGTAGCTGGTCAGCTCGCTCTCGCTTCCGCCCATCAGTACAACGCCCGCACGCGCATCCAATCCATCATCAATCAGCACCCAGATATTCGCCGTGTTCATCGCCAGATAAAACGAGATGACCAGCAGCGCACAGACGACCGTGATGAGCAGCATCCGCGATGCGATAAAGTCAAGCAGTCGTTTGAGTATCCGCATGGCGGAACCTCCTTACCCCTATTTCAATCAGAAAATCGCGTCCACAAACGCATTGGCGTCAAACGCCTGCAAATCCTCGATGCCCTCGCCCACACCGATGTAAAGCACCGGCAGCTTCAGTTCGTCCATAATCGCCACGGCGATACCGCCCTTAGCGGTTCCGTCGAGCTTGGTCAGCACGATGCCGGTCACATCCGTCACCTCGGAGAACTCCTTCGCCTGCTGCAAACCATTCTGTCCGGTCGTCGCGTCGATGACCAGCAGCGTGCGCACCTCAGCCTCCTCATATTCGCGGGTGATGACGCGGAAGATTTTGTTCAGCTCGTCCATCAGGTTTTTCTTGTTGTGCAGACGTCCGGCGGTATCGACGATGAGCAAATCCGCCTCGGAAGCCCGCGCCTTCTTGATGCCGTCAAACACGACTGCCGCAGGATCCGCGCCTTCCGCATGGCGGACAATCGGCACCTGCGCACGTTCCGACCAAATCTGAAGCTGGTCAGCTGCCGCCGCACGGAACGTATCCGCCGCCGCGAGAACGACGCTGTGGCGCGCATCCTTGAAGCGCATCGCCAGCTTGCCGATGGTCGTCGTCTTACCCACGCCGTTGACGCCGACAACCAGCATCACCATCGGCCACTTGAGCGGCTTGCGCGGCATCGTCATGATGCCCTTGAGGATGTCCTTGAGAATCTCGCGTGCCTTTTTAGCGTCGGTGATTTTCTGCTCCTCGACGCGCTTTTTCAGCTCCTGAATGACCTTATCGCTCGTGCGGACGCCCATATCGCTCATGATCAGGATATCCACAAGGTCTTCGTAAAAATCGTCGTCGATTTCTTCCGTCGCCTCGATCAGCTCATCCACACGTCCGGAGAAATTGCCGCGCGTCTTGGAAAGACCTTCCCACAGTCGGGAGAACAGCCCCTTCTTCTTTTCCTCCTGAAGAACCGGCTCTTCCTTCTTTTCCTCAACCTTTTCCTCGGCAATCGGCTCGATTTCAGCCACAGGCTCTGCTTGAGCAGCAGGCACTTCTTCCGCAATCGTTTCTTCAACAGCCGTTTCTTCCGCAATCGGCTGCTCCTGCACGTTGATTTGTTCTTCTGCCGTCAGGTTTTCTTCCTCGACCTGCGCAGGCTGCTCGACGGACTGCACAGCTTCAACCGGCTTAACCGCTTCGGTCTTGACCTCTTCCTGCTCCTTGACCTTCTTCTTTCCGAAGCCGAAGAAACCGCCTTTCTCCGTCTTTTCTTCCTGATCCTTTTTCTTTCCAAATCCGAAAAGTCCCATACTCTGCTCCTTATTTACTCCGTTCTTTTCTTCCTCACGGGCAAGCCTGAAATCGCAAAACCCTACCGGCTTGTGCAACGCCCTTTTTACATCATCGCGTCCGCGCCGACGTCCTTCAGCTCTACGCTGAGCATCCTCGATACGCCTTTTTCTTCCATCGCCACACCATACAGACCGTCGCAGCGTTCCATCGTGCCTTTTCTGTGCGTGACGACGACAAACTGCGTGTCCTTAGAGAAATCGCGCAGATAGTCGGCAAACGTCGAAATATTGCCGTCATCCAGAGCCGCTTCGATCTCATCCAGGAAGCAGAACGGCGTCGGCTTGAGCCTCAGCATCGCAAACAGAATCGCAATCGCCGTCAGCGCGCGTTCGCCGCCGGAGAGCAGCGAAAGCATTTGCAGCTTCTTTCCCGGCGGCTGTGCGACAATCTCGATGCCGCAGCCCAGCACATTGCTTTCATCCGTAAGCCGAAGCTCGGCATGTCCGCCGCCAAAGAGCTTGGTAAACGTTTCGCTCAGATATTCCTGAAGCATATGGAAGCTGTCAATAAACTGACGCTCCATCTGCTTTTGCAGCGAATCAATGATGTTCAGCAGGTCGTTCTGCGCGTTGACCAGATCGTCGCGCTGTCGGGCAAGGTCATCATATCGTTCGCGGCAGGCGCGGTAATCCTCCACCGCCGTCACGTTGACCGGACCCATTTCACGAATCTCCTTGCGGATATCGCCCGTCCGCTTGTCGCCCTGCGCCATGTCAAACGGCTCAGTCATGTATTCCTGCGCACCCGCATAGGTCAGTTCATAATCATCCCAAATGCGCTGCTGCATCTGCTCCAACTCGCTCTGCGTGCGTCCGAGGATCAGTTCCGCCTTATGGCATTTATCCATATCCATCGCCAGCGTTTCGCGCAGGCTGTCGATTTCCTGCGTCATTTGGCGTATCCGTTCCTGCCCCTCGTTGCGTGCCGCCTGACGCGCAGCCAGATTCCTCTGTGCATCCTCCAGCCTTTCGGCACAGGTTTTCTGTTCCTCGCTGTTTTTCGCGAGCAGCTGCGTGCTTTGCTGATGCTGCAAGGTCAACGCTTCGCGTTTTTCATGCGCCTGTCCGATCTGCACGCCCAGGTTATCCTGTTCGCGGCGGATGCGCAAGCCTTCCTGCTCGAAAGCGTTGGCGTCCCGTTCGCAGGTCGCCAACAGAACACGCAGGTTCTGCGTTTCCTCTCGAAGCGCGTCGAGCGCCTCTCGCTTTTCATACAGCTCGTCGCTCAGCGCGGCGGTCTGTTTGTTCATCTCTTCATTGGTCTTCTGCTCGCCCGCCTGTGTGTCGCGTGCGCCCGCCAGCTGGCTGTCAATCTGCCTGAGGTTTTGCTCAATCTGCGTTTGCAGCAGGTCACAGCGTTCCTGCTGGGCGCGATGCTCCTCTCTCTGTGCGCTCATCGTGCGCACACGCTCCTGCGCAACCGATACGTCAATCTGCGCCTGACGGATATCCTCAAACGACTGTGCGTGGCGCTGCTTGATCTGCTGGCGGATGCCTTCGCCCTTCTCGATGCGCTTGCCATACTCGGCAATTTTCGCATCCAGTTCGCCGAGCAGCTGCTCATGCTCCTTGATCTCGCGTTCGCGGGAGAGCAGACTGGTCATGCGGGACGCGCTCGAGCCGCCCGTCATCGAACCGCCGGAGTGCATGACATCGCCTTCCAGCGTCACGAGCCTGAACGCGTGCCGTCCGCGCCGCATGATTTCGATACCGTAATCCAGGTTTTCCGCAACAACCGTTCTGCCCAGCAGGTTTTCGACGATGCCGCGATACTGCGGATCATACTCGACCAACTCGCTGGCGACGCCGACGCATCCCGGCATGGAAAGCACCTGCCGCTCCTGCGGGCTGAGTGTCCTGCCCGAAATGGTGCTCATCGGCAGGAAGGTTGCGCGTCCGAGCTTATTCTGGCGCAGATAGGCAATCATGTCGCGGGCGATGTATTCGTCCGTCGTCACAACGTTTTGCAGCGCACCGCCCAACACGGCTTCCACCGCACGCTCCAGCTGCTTGGGCACATGAACCAGTGACGCGACGACGCCGCGCACGCCTTCGTTTCCACGCGCATGCAGAAGCACCTGCTTGACTGCCTGCTGATAGCCGGCGTAATCGCGCTCCATCTCCCGCAGAACGCGCAGACGGCTTGCGGTCGCCTGCTTCTGTCCGTTGGCATCGCCCAGCGCCTGCGTCAGCGCGGCGATGCGGCGGGCGGTTTCCTGCGATTCCGCTTCGATCTTCTGTTCCGCTTCGCGCTTCTCCGCTTCCGCTTTCTGCGCCTGCGTCAGCTCGTCATTCGCCTGCGTCAGCTGCTCATCCATGCGCTGGGCGGTCTGTTCCAGCTCATCGCGCTGCGTCTGCGCTTCTTCGCCGCGGCGTTCAAGCTCTTTGCGCATGGTCGAAAGGCGTGCTTCGCTGGTTCGAACATCGCTCAGTCGGTTCATGGCGTCGATAATCGCGCTCTTATGGCTTTCAAGACGTTCCTCGGCTTCGCGTGCCGCTTCCTGCGCGGCAGTCTGCGCCTCTTCCTTCTGAGCCAGTTCGCGCTGAACGTCGATGATCTTCCTGCGGTTGGCGTAAGCTTCCCGATCGTTCTTGCGGATCTCGTCGCCCAGTGCCGCGCTTCTGGCTTTTTTGACGTCCTCATCCTGATTGAGTGCGAGAACATCCTTTTCCATGCGGGCGATTTCCGCACGGAGCATGGCAAGCTCGCCTTCCCGCGCTTCGGTTTCCCGCGTCAGCTCAAGCACGGCGTCGTGCGCCGCGGTCACGTCGTTTTCAAGCGTCTGCGTCTGTTCATTCGCCTGTTCACGAGCAGCGCTCAGTTCTTCCGTGCGCTTCTCCTCGTTGGCAATGGCTTCTCGCAGACCGGTCAAAAGCTGCTGTGCTTCCTCGATGCGCTCCTTGGCGCGGTCACTGCGCAGAACGAATGCCGAACACTCCAGAACGCGCAGCTCATCTCTCAGGGACAGATAACGCCGCGCCGTTTCGCTCGCCTTTTCCAGCGGCTCAAGCTGGGTTTCCAGCTCGGCGATGATATCCTCAACGCGGGCAAGGTTGTCGCGCATGTTGGAAAGACGCTTCTCGCTCTCCTCCTTGCGCGTGCGGTATTTGACAATACCCGCCGCTTCTTCAAAAATGCCGCGCCTGTCCTCGCTCTTTTGAGAGAGGATTTCGTCGATGCGTCCCTGACCGATAATCGAATAACCGTCCTTGCCGATGCCCGTATCGCGGAACAGCTCGACGATATCCTTCAGGCGGCAGGCGGATTTGTTGATATAGTATTCGCCTTCACCCGTGCGGTAAACGCGGCGGGTGACCATCACCTCGGTGTAATCCACCGGCAAGGCGTGATCCTCGTTGTCAAAGACGAGGGACACCTCGCAGTAGCCCATGCGCTTGCGCTTCTGAGTGCCGCCGAAAATGACGTCTTCCATCTTTCCGCCGCGCAGTGCCTTCGCGCTCTGTTCGCCCAGCACCCAGCGCACCGCATCGGACAGGTTGGATTTGCCGCTTCCGTTAGGCCCGACAATACCCGTGATGCCCTCGTCAAAGACGACCACCGTGCGTTCCGCAAACGACTTGAAGCCGTAGATTTCCAGTTTCTTTAGCCGCACCTGTGCGACCCCTTTCCCTCATCCCCCGCGGGGGGCGTATTTTCAACTATTCTCGCCTTGGAGCGTGCGCATCGCCATCTGGGCGGCGGCTTCCTCGGCGCGCTGCTTTCTTGCGCCTGTGCCCGTGCCCAGCTCGCTGCCGTCTGCGCGGAGAACGCGGGCGGTAAAGACGCGGGCGTGCGGCGGTCCGTCCTGACCGATAATCTCGTAGGTCGGCGTTTCCTCGCCCAGCGCCTGCAAATACTCCTGCAACGCGCTCTTGGCGTCGCGGTCGCCCTTCTCGCTGGTTTCGTAGCCATCCATCGCCAAATCGACCAGCTGAGCCGCCTTCTCCATGCCCGCGTCCAGATAGACTGCGGCAATGACCGCCTCCATCGTGTCGGCAAGGATAGACGGGTTTTCGCGCCCGCCGACAACCTCTTCGCCGCGGTCGAGCTTCAGATAGCTGCCCAGCCCCAGACGGGTCGCGGCTTTCGCCAGATTCGCTTCGCAGACCAGTGCCGCACGCTTGCGGGTCAGCTGTCCCTCTCTGAGTTTGGGATATTTGTGATAGATCACGCGGCTGACGCAGATTTCCAATACCGCGTCGCCCAGAAATTCCAGCCGCTGATTATCCTGACATTTATGCTGAAGCGCATAGGACGGATGGGTCATCGCCAGATCGAGCAGCGCGATATCCGCAAATTGATGCCCGATTGTCCGTTCAAGGGATTGATAGTTCATATTAACCTCACTCGCTCGCGTTCTCTCAGATTCCCTTTGTATATTCGCTGTGCCGATAAAAGCAATACACCCATTTGAACCTCTGAGAACTGTGTAACCGTCCATTTCGCTTCGCACGGCTGTCCGTGCGAAATGAAATACACGGGAAGGGCGCACCGCTTCCTGAAAAACGGTGCGCCAAACATCCTTACATCTTATCTTCGATATACTTGACCATATCCGCAACGGTCTTGACCTTTTCGATGGCGTCGTCTTCAACTTCGATATTGAATTCGCTCTCCACGTCCATCACCAGCATCATCACCGACGCGCTGTCCGCCTTGAGGTCTTCCTTCAGGCGGCTTTCCGGCTTCACTTCATCCTCGCTGACGCCGAGCTGATCGGCGATCATGCCCTTGAGCTTATCGTATACCATGTTGCTTTCCTCCTGATATCATTTTCTTTTTCGCGTTATTCCAATCCCGTCTGCACGGGGAAATGGCTTATTCTTCCGTTTCGACGGTCAGCTTGGCAACCTCGTCGCGGATGACATCCACAACGCCGCCTTCCACCATGTTCTTCGCCTGACGAATGGCGCAGAAGATGGCGCGTGCGTTGGAATTGCCGTGCGCTTTGATGACCGCGCCCTCAACGCCCAGAAGCGGCGCGCCGCCGATTTCCGTCGAATCAAAGCTCCTCTTGATATTTCTGAACGTGTCCTTTGCCAGCAGCGCGGCGAGCTTGCCCTTTGTCGAATCCATCAAGCCGCCCTTGAGCAAACCGAAAATCAGCGAAATAACGCCTTCGGTGTTCTTGAGCAGCACGTTGCCGACAAAACCGTCCGCCGCCAATACGTCCACCTGACCCGCCAGCGCATCGCGTGCTTCCACATTGCCCGCGAAGACGAACGGCTGAGGCTTCTCCATCAGCGCATAGGTCGCCTGTGCCTGCTCGTTGCCCTTCGCGGCTTCCACGCCGATGTTGAGCAGACCGACTTCCGGCTTTTCCACGTTCATCACGCGGTTCATATACGCGCTGCCCATCATGCCGAACTGCACAATCCACGACGGCTTGCAGTCCGTGTTCGCGCCCGCATCCACCAGCAGCAGCGGACGGCCCGGAACGGGAAGAAGCGTCGCCAGCGCAGGACGGTCAATTCCCTTGATGCGCCCGATTTTGAACATGGCGCCCGCCATCAGCGCACCGGTAGAGCCCGCGGAAACGAACGCTTCCGCTTCCTTGCGGCGGACGATATCCATGCCGACAACAAACGTCGAATTCTTCTTGCGGCGCAGTGCCATGACCGGATGCTCCTCCGTCGTGATGACCTCCGGCGCATCGACCACCGTCAGGCGGCTGCGCACCTTCGCCATCTCCTCCGGCTGCGCATATGCCGCGATGGTATCCTCAACCAGCGCCTGCGGGCCGACGAGGATGATTTCCATGTCGCTGTATTCGCGGAGCGCGTCAATCGCGCCGTCTACATTGACCTTCGGGGCGAAATCGCCGCCCATCGCATCTACAACAATTTTCATCTTCAAACTCCTTCTGCTCTTACTTTCGGGTGAACGCATACATGCCAATGCCCGCCGCAATCGCCAGATTCAGCGAGTCAATCTGATGGCTGTGCGGAATCAGTGTGCTGACGCCCAGCTGAGCAAACTCGTCGGGCAATCCGCTTGCTTCGTTGCCAAAAACCAGTGAAAACGGACCGTCCACTTTTTGAACGGCTTCCTCCAGCGGAACAGCGCCCGTCAGCATAAACGGGAACAGCGTCCGCAGAGGGTACTGCGCACGATACTGTTCAAACGAATCAAAGTGGCGGATGTTCAGAGAAAATGCCGCACCCATCGACGCACGCACCACGCGTGGATCATCCGAATCGACCGCCGGACGGATGATGGCGATATTCTTGAGCCCAAAACCGAGCGCCGTGCGCAGGATCGTGCCCATGTTGCCGCTGTCGCTGGGATGATGCAGTACAACGTGCGGCGAGTCGTCGTCAAACTTTCCTTCCGCCTTTTTGTATACCATCGCCGCGAAACAGTTTTCCTTCTTGGAAATGCGCTCCAGCGCCCTGTCTGCAACCTCAACGCGCACACCCGCTTCCTGCGCGGCGCGGGTCAGTGCCTGAACACCCTCGCTCTGTGCGCCGGCCGTCGCAATGAGTAGACGCATGCACCGTTTTTTCGCGTTATTCAAACACTCTGTCGCCGGAAAGATGCCCGGCGCATAGGAATAGTCAAGGGATTTATCGTAAGCTTCAAGCTTCGCCAATACCTGTCCCTCCTCATGGCTTTAATTCAGAAAACACACTCAACCATCTTGGTATTATAGCAGACTTGCGCCTTAGCTTCAAGCTCATGCGTCAAAAAAGCAGGATAAGTCAACCCCGTTCAAACCGCCGCGAAGCGAAGACGGGGTTTGGGGATGAAATCCCCAAGCAGGTTTGGGCGGCAGCCCAACGTAACCCCTCATGCGAAGCATAAAAAAACGACAATCAGGGAGCGAAGCGATCCCTGATTGAAACGCCCGGTATCGGATGATAACCGCGAAGCGAAGATGGGAGTCTGAGGGGGAATCCCCCCTCAGCGGGGCTTGGGGCGGCACCCCAAACGTCCCCCCATCGCAAAAGCCCCGCTTCACCACGAAGCGGGGCTTTCTTCATTGTCCTTTTGCAGATTCAAAACACAATTCTCGGCTTGTGAGTCTTCAGCCGTTCGGCTCAAAATCAATCGTCGTTCTTTGCGTCTTTTCCGTAAACCTCAATCTGCCTGAGCGCAGGGAACGCCGACGGATTGTCGCACTTGATGAGCCTGTCCAGCGTCAGTGTGCGTATGCGGTGTTTGCCCAGTTCAATGTGCTGTGCGCCGTCTATCCCTTCCAGCGGGAAGGTCTTTTCGTATCCGTCGTCCAGCGTCACCGTTCCGGAAATCCAGTACGCATCATGCGGGAAATCCGCCCGCAGATACAGCGTCATCGCGTCGATCTCCACCTCACGTCCGAAGTCAAGCGTCAGTCTGGCGTCCGTCCGTGCGCCGATGCCCCAGCTGCCGAAGGGCCATTCACCGTGACCGCAGGCGATATGCTCGCCGTCGATCACGTTGCGCGCCGCAAAGCCGCTCTCGTTGCGCGTTTCGACGTTTGCCGTCGCGTGAGGGTATGCTTCAACCTCTCCGCGCTGATCCGCCGGATTTTCAGCTACGTTGCGGTATTCGCTGCTCTCGTCCGGCTTGATGGACATCAGGTGCATGTTGCCCGCAAATGCCATCGGCGGATAGACCGCCAGCCCGTCGCCCGCCATCGGCGGCCGATAGACGAACGCTCCGCTTGGCAGATAGACGCGCGCAGGCTTCACCTGCTGATCAACCTGCACGACGGCATGCTGACTGTCTGACGAGAAACGGATTTCGTCGCCCGCCTCATATGCGCCGCGATAGAGCAGCGCGGCTTCGTTTTCGCCCCGTGCTTCAGCGAGCTTTTCGCCGCCGCGCCAAATTTCAATGCTGTACATGCTTTTCTCCTTACGCCATCCAAAGCTTTGCGTCCGTTCCGCGCAGCTTGCAGAGTGCCTCGATGAAGAAGTAATCGCCGTAAAGGATGTTCACGTGGCGGCCTGCGCCGTCGTTGTGATAGCTCGCCGTGCATTTCTGCAAAATGCCCATGTTGCCGTCCGTCCAATTCGCGCAGAGCGTGTTAAGTGCTGTCAACAGCTTCATCGCCGCCGCGCGATAGGCTTCCGCTTCGTCGCCGCCGACGACATTCGCCAGCTCCAGCAGTCCGCATGCCGCACACGCGCCGGCAATATTGTCGATGCGCTCCTCGTCCTTCGGCTGGCGGAAATCGCAGTCCGTCAAGCCGTCCTCGCGGATGTTGGCGATAAAATACTTGGCGCATTTTCTCGCTACGTCGATATATTTCTGATCTCCCGTATTGATGCCGCTGAGTGTAAAGCCATACAATGCCCACGCCTGTCCGCGGCTCCAGCTCGAACCGGGCGCATAGCCCTGTCCGCCCGGCTTTTCGAGTGCCTTGCCCGTTTTCGGGTCGAAAATCACAATGTGGTTGCTGCTTCCGTCCTCGCGAATAAACTCACGGATGGTCGTATCGGCGTGAATGCGGGCGATGGCTTCAAAACGCGGGTCACCGGTCTTTTTGCTCGCCCAATACAGCAGGTTCAGGTTCATCATGCAGTCGATGATGGCGTAGCCCGCTCTGTCCGGCTGAGGCCATGCGCGGATGAAGCCGGTCGGGTTGAAACGCCCTGCCAGCAGCGTCGCCGCATGGAGGGTATCGGCATACGCCTGCGCGTCGCCGATGAGCCTGTCGTGCGCGCCGGTGGAAAGCAGATACATGAAGCCGACGTCGTGGTTGAGCAGCATAAACGAGCGCAGTTCAGCCGTCAGCAGATTCTCTACGCGCAACGCTTCGTCCTTATAAACGTCCTTGCCCGTGGCTGCGTAGAGCTGCCACATCATGCCGGGCCAGAAACCGCCTGTCCACCAGCTGTTGCCGTCAAACGGCGCAGGGCTGTAGCCGTCCTTCTGCCCCATATAGGGGATGATTCCCTGCTCAGATGCGCGCTTTGCGCCGCGCTCCATCTTTTCACAGGCGCGCGCAAAAGCCTCGTCAATCCATTTTTCCATATATCAAGACCTCCGTCGGGGGATTTTCCCATGTTGCTTTGTCCGCTGTGATGCTTCCGAATACCGCGCTGACCAGCGTGTTTTCGCCCGCAGACAGTTTTGCCCGCAGAGTCGGAATGAGCGTGCGCGGAACCATCAGGTTGGTGTTCGGTTCAGGCATGACGTTTTCTTCTCCGTCGTAGCCGCGCAGATTCAGAACGCCGCTGATGCCCCACGGCGCAATGACCGCCGCACGCCCATCCTGCGTGATTTCCTCCGGCTTGCGTGCGTGCTGTCCGTAAATCACGCTGCCGTCGCATCCGTCGCGGGAAATGGCATAGCCGCCCTCCGCCGCATACAGTTCGCGGTCGCTGGTGATGTGATGCACGCGGACATGCCACTCGCCGAAGGGATGAATCTCCGTTCTGACCGTTACGCCCGCGAACGGATGCCAGACAGAGATCACGCTGTCCGCTTTCACTTCATATTCTTCACAGCCATAGCGCGGATGCCAGGTGTCGCCGTCCTCGCTGAGCGCCAGCATGTTGTCAAACGCGCCGTCCTTGAGCAGCTTCTGCGCCTTGCTGACGCTGAAACCGAACACGCTGGAATAGACGAACTTTTCATATTTCGCCTCATCATGGCTATGCTCATGCGCACGGTTGCCCGCCACAAACGCCATGACATGGCTCTTGTCCTCGCTGCGGGTGATGAGCATACGCGCATGCGGCTGGAGCGAGGTCATCGGCGTGTCGATCTCTTCCTCGTCCACCTGCCAGAAAGGATGATCCTCCGGCAGAGCCAGACACGCAAACGCTTTCATTGCCCAATACGGCGAGCCGGGCGCGTTGTAGCCCTCCGCCATCAGCAGGCTTGGATAGCCATAGCCGATGGTCAGCACGCCGTCGCGGGTGAAAATCGGCTTGGAGAACCACTTGCGCATATTGCCGAGCAGCAGGTGCTTCATCTGCCCATAGCGCACGGCTTCACTTTCGCCTTCCGCCAGGGCCAGTGCCGCGTAGAACGCGCCCTGCGCAAAGCGATAGGTCAGGCTGCGCCCATACGCCAGTGCTTCGCCGCTCCTGTCAAACCAGCAGGCGAAATCCACCGCCATCTTTTTGCCGCGCTCGATATATTCGCGGCTGCGCTCCGGGTCGCGCCCGCCCATGACCTTGGCATAAACCAAACCATAGAAATGGAACGCCCACATGGTGTAATACTCGCGCTGATTGAAGTAGTCAAAATACCAGCCGTCGCCCTCGTAATGCTCTTCAATCATGGCGAAATCCTTCTGCATGCGTTTCGCGTCATACGGCACACCGCAGACCATGAAGCCCATATTGACCAGCACGCGGAAGAATGTCCAGTTATTCTTGGGCATATCGTGATGATTGATTTGATCGAGCCATGCGTGCAGCTGCTTCTGCGTTTTTTCCGGCAGGTCGAAGAAAAATTCCTTCGGCGCAAGCGCCATGCCCATACCGAATACAGCCATCTCGACCAGACGCTGATCGTAATCGACGACCTCACCCCAGTATTCGGGGTTTTCCGGATCGACGCCCGCGATGATACCCTCGCGCCACGCTTCCCACAGCGGCTTCACGGATTCACAGTGACCCGCGAGCATCGGAACGATTGCCCACAGCGGACGCGCGAACGCCTCCATCTGCGCGATATCATCCGGATATACCGCGCCGGTATCGCCCAGATGAAGCCGCGCCTTGTTTGGGCTGAGCAGCGGCAGAAGCGGCTTAATCAGCTGAACGGCGGCGCGCTCAACATCCGACCGAGAACGCAGCGGATTATCTTTGACACAGTTTCCCATGAAGATCAACTCCTTTGTAAAAGAGAACGATGGGGGCTTTTCCCCTCAAAAGTGACTCTATTCTTTTTTAAGCAATCGAAAGGTATTGCTGCCGTGCATTGCAGCATCGGATGCGCACCACAGATCCTACGCTCTGCGAATCTCAACCTTAAAGCGATGCGTTTTTCCCTCGCCGCTCGTGATGCCCAACCGCCAGACGCTGCCGGGAAAATTCTTCGCCATACGCGCATCCGTGACCGGTATTTCTTCGAGTGAAACCGTCATGGCGGGGTCAAACGTCATGCGCAGTTTTCCAAACACGGCATGCCCGTTTTGAATGGTCGGCTCATGCCTGAGCATCAGCGTAAACGTCACGCTTTCCGCCCGATCAAGCGTCACCTCATCGCTGACGGTCAGTCCGTCTTTATCGACATTCAGTTCTCGAATCAGCGAAATCACATGTTCGGGATATGCCCCCGCGATATCCATGCGCACGCCGTTTTCATCCGCCCGCACGTCTTTCGCCGCGTGCTGACGCCCGCAAACCTGCTCCATGCCGCCAATCAGCGGCACGTTGTGATTGCTCGAGCGGGTGTTCATCAGCTCATAGCGTTCCGCGCCGAATGTCTTGGCGGTATATACGCAGTTGCCCACGTCGATAATTTCCGGTTCGCCGTCCGCATAGACGATAAAGTTTCCGATGTCGTTATGGTTGTGGCTTTCGCCGTTGTGTCCGCCCTTTGCGGCGACATACAGCCCGCCGCGCCGCCACGCAAACACCTGCAAATTCGGCAGCGCAGAAAAAGGCTTGCCCTTCGGTTCTTCGGTCTGCGCCTCGGGCATGAACAGCCTCTGCAAAACGCGGCTCATCTGCGGGGTGTCGAGCGGGCGAACGGAGCTTCTCTGCTTTGCCAGCCAAAGACCGAAGCAGAGAAGCTCCGGCTGCTTTGTTCGCATGCCGAAACGTGCAATCCGCTCGCCATCCAGCAGCGGCTGCGCATCGCAATCCGCAAAGTTGATAAAGTATCTTCCCGCGATATGTGCATGCAGCGGAAACATGGCGATTTTCCGGATGAGCGGCTCGTCAAAAAAGCTGACGTGTCCGTTCGTCGCGGTATAGACGCTTTCCAGCGCATCAAACAATGCCGCGCCTGCCATGTTGAAGTAGCCCGCGCCCTCGTCGCATCCGCCGTCCTCCGGCAGCACGGCAAGGTAGCTGTCGAGCATGCGCAGAGCGCGGGTCACGCCCTCGCTCCTGCGCCAACCGTCCCGCTCCAGAAGAAGCAGCACGTCGATGATATTGGAGAGAATCCACGGCGTCCAGTTGCATACATCCTTCCGGATCATGCCCATCCACCAGAAATCATCGTGCGTCATAAACGGTGTCACGACCCGACGGTCAATCTCCTGCCGCACGCGCCGCGCAATCAGCGGGCTGACCTTGTCGAGCTTATCCTCCAGCAGGTACAGAATATCCGCCAGCATCGCCGCCGTCTGCGCGGCAAAGAGATCGACATAGGGATTCGCCGCATCCGGCAGCGGACGCTCGTTCATCGGCGGTCTGCCGGGGTGATCGCTTCCGTTGTGCGCACTCAGCACCCATGTTGTTTCCTCGCAGATGCACCAAAGCCCGTCGATCACGCTGTCCAAATAGGTTCCGTCATCCAGCAGACATTCGCCCAGCACCGCGCCCATCAGCAGGCAGCGCCGCGCGAAATATGGCTTTTCATAAGCCATTCGGTCGCCCGTTCGGCAGAACGCGAGAAACTGCGTCGCCGTCACCATCGGGTAGCCCGCTCCGGCTTCGTCTGCCCACGCAAGGATTTGCTTTTTTTCGCTCTCGGCGATGGTGTTCCACGCTGCCCGCTCCTGCCTTCGGGGGAAAGGGTGGTAATTTTCCGGAATCCCCAGATGCTCATGAAGCGGGTGCGCATTCAGATAAGCAGCAAACATATCAGCCCTTCATGCCGGTCGTGGCAATGCCTTCAATAAAGTAACGCTGCAGGAACAGGAACACAACCGTAACCGGCAGCAGCGAGCAAAGCGACGCCGCCATGATGAGGTTGTAATCCGCAGAGTACGCCTGAATGAAGCGGCGCAGACCGACCTGAATCGTCTTGTTCAGATCCGTCGTCAGGTAAATCATCGGTCCCATGTAGTCGTTCCATGTGTTGACGAACGTGAAAATGCACAGCGTCGCAATCGCCGGCTTGGAAAGCGGCAGAACGATTCGCGCCCAAATGCCGTATTCGCTCAGACCGTCGATACGAGCCGCCTCGCTCAGGTCATTCGGGATGCCCATATAGAACTGGCGCATCAGGAACACGCCGAACGCCGAGAAGCTCTGAAGCGCAACCAACGCCCAAATGGTGTCATACAAGCCGATGGAGCGCATCATGATGAACTGCGGCACCATGTAAACCTGCCACGGCACGGCAATCGTGCCGATGTAGCACATGAAGAGCAGATCACGTCCGCGGAAGTTCATCTTCGCGAACGCATAAGCCGCGAAGGAGGACGTCAGAATCTGCATGAACGTGACGATTACGGCAAGCACGGCGGTGTTTTTGAAATATGCCAGCAGCGGCACGCGCTCCCAAATCTGCAAATAGTTTTCCCAGTGGAATTCCTTGGGAATCCACTGCATCGGGATGGAGAACACATCAACGCTCGTTTTAAGCGACGAAGAGATCATCCAGACGAACGGAACCAGCGCAATCACAGCCAGCAGCAGCAGAAAGACGTACTTCAGTGCGGTTCCAATCACATGTCCGACGGTTGCCTTCTGCATTTTTCTTTGAGCCTTCATAGAAACAGCGGTCATCCGGTATCCCTCCCTTACATGTAATTGACCCATTTCTTCTCGCCGCGGAACTGCACAAACGTGACCAGCAGCACGATTGCCAGCAGCACCATCGACACCGCGCTCGCCACGCCGTACTGCGCGGAGGTTGCGATGCCCTCGCCGCCGAAGCTCAGCTCGAAGATGTAGGTGACGAGCATCTTGGTGGAGCGTCCCGGGCCGCCCTGCGTCATGATGGCGACCACGTCGTAAATCTTAAAGCAGGAAATGACCAGCATGATGGAAACGAAGAATGTGGTCGGGGTGAGCATCGGCACGGTCACCTTGGTGAATTTCTGCCAGCCGTTCGCGCCGTCCATCGTCGCCGCCTCGTACAGCTCCGCCGGCACACCCTGCAAGCCTGCCAGATACATGACCATGTAATAGCCCGCGTTGCGCCAGACGCTGACGATAATGATTGCCCAGATTGCCAGATCGCGGCTGGATGTCCAGCTCTTGGTAATCTTGATGCCAAAGAGGGAGAGAATCTGGTTGATGGGTCCCGTTTTCATCAGCAGGAAGTTCCAGCAGACGCAAATCGCAACCAGCGAAGCGACATACGGGAAGAAGAACACGGCGCGGAAGAATTTTGCGCCCTTGACCGCCTTGTTGAGCACCAGAGCCAGCCCCAGCGCACAGGCGATGGTGATCGGAACGGTTGCAATGGTGTAATAGATGGTGTTTTTGAGCGCGATGCCCAAATTGCTTTTCGTGAAGCTGAAATCCTTGAAAATCAGGCGGAAGTTGTCCAGCCCCGCCCATGTGATCTTTGAGCCGCCGCTCCAGTTCATGAACGCCAGCATAATGGAGAAAATGACCGGAATCAGCGTAAAGACGACAAAACCGATGAAGTTCGGCGCGAGGAAAGAATAGGCAATCAGCGTATTGCGCCGCTCCAGCTTGCCCATCTTCCGCCTGTCTGCACTCTTTGTCATCGCGTACACATCCTTTCTATCTCGCCAGGGATGATTAAAGCCTTGCCATGTCTGCCGGAAAATGGCTGCCTCCGGCGATTTCGCTTTCCTGCCGCCCTGCGGCAATAAGAAAGGGGGAAGTGCCTATGCGCTTCCCCCTGCCCCGCTTGATCGGGGAATTACTTCTTGATGTACTCGGCTGCGCGCTCTTCCATTTCCGCGATGCCTTCGTCGATGCTCAGCTCACGGGTCATGATGAGGCTATGCTCCTCGTTGACGATGGACTTGATCTCGTTGACGCCTTCGCCAATCGGCCACTCCAGAGAGATGGCGGTCGGCAGCAGGGCAGCCTTGCTGTTCTCATCTGTCGGGAAGCCGTCCGCAGACGCCATAACCTCGGCAACAGCCTCGCTCACATACGCCGGACGGGTGCCGGTCTGTGCAATCGCCTTCGCGCCGTCTTCGGAGCACATCCAGGAAGCGAACTTCCAAGCTTCTTCCTTGTTTGCGCTGGCGTTGCTGATGGCGATGCCGGTCGGAGAGCCGAAGGAAGATCCGGCGGCTACGCCCTCAAGATGCGGAACGGAAACGATGCCCCAGTTCATGGAAGCGGTGCCGTCCTTGATGTAACCAATCAGGGTGGAAGCGTACCAGTAGCCCATCGGCATCATGGCGACATTGCCCTGCGCGAAAGCACCGGAGTAATGCAGACCGGAAGCCTTCAGTTCGTCATAGCTCATGCAGACTTCTTCGTCTTCAAGACCCTGATACAGCTCGTAGAAGTACTTCAGGTCGGAGTATTCGCCGTCAGCCAGCGTGTTCACGCCGTCGCAGACCGACCAGTTCGCCACGCAGGAGAGCCGGGTGTGGTAATGCGTGCCGTAAGCACCGGTCTTTTCGTGAATGTCGCGCGCCATCTGCGCGTATTCATCCCAAGTCCAATCGTTGGTCGGGTAATCCATGCCCGCCTGATCGAACAAATCCTTGTTGTAGAACATCACCCAGTAGTCAGCGCGGAACGGGAGCGCGTACTGCTCGCCATCGGTCAGCGCGACGTAGCAGGCGTCCATGCCAGCGTACTTGCTCAGGTCAACGCCGTCCGCCTTGATGTTTTCGTTCAGCGAAACGATGAGACCTTCCTTCGCCCAGTTCTGCATGTCGGAAAGCTCCTTGACGCAGTACAGGTCGGTGGTGTCGCCGCCGGCGAGCATGGTGCTGGCCTTGACGTTGTAATCCTGAGAAGCGAGGTCAACCCACTCAATCTTCACATCGGGATTCGCCGCTTCATAACCTTCCTTAATCGCGGTATAATACGGCGTGGTTCCGGTGTCCCAGCCGGCGACCTTCAGCGTCGTTTCGGCAAGTGCAGGTGCCATCGTGGCAACCATCATCGAGGCGAGCATTCCGGCAATCAGTTTTTTCATGGTTAGGGTCCTCCTTTTTTGTTCGGTTCTGCACGGGCATCATTGTGTAAGCGGTAACATGCGCTGTATGCCAACTTATCACGTTGAATTTCGTCACATTCACGTCCGCTTTGTTGACTTCATTATACAGTTTAGTCATATTCATGTCAAGTATTTTCAGCGTTTTTTATTCTGAATTATTTCCAGCTTCACTTGAGTTTTTCATTTTTTCTTTGCATGATTCAATTGTTAGCGATACCATTTTTCTTATTGCTTTTTTATGTTTTCGAGCGTATAATAAAAGATAAGAAGTTTTTACCACTCTTTTTTCTTAGAAGAGATAAAGGTGCAGCCATGGATAAAAAGGTAACCATTTACGATATTGCGCGTGAAGCCGGCGTTTCAACCGCAACCGTCACCCGCGTGACCTCCGGCGATCCCCGCGTCAAGGCAAGCACGCGCGAAAAAGTCCAGCGCGTCATCGACGCCCACGCCTATACGCCCAGTGCCGCCGCACGCGATTTGGAAGGTGGCAGTTCAAAAACGCTTGCCATCGTTCTGCCGCAGATTCTCAATCCGTATTTTACGCGCATGTTTGACGCTGCCAACGCCGCAGCCGTGTCCAACGGATACACGCTCTGGCTGTTTCAGGCAGAAGATCACAAGCCTATCTCCCGCGAGCTGGTCGATGAGCTGATTCAGCGGCGCTTCGCCGGTGCTGTCTTTGCCGGAAACATCTGGGGCAGCGAGCGCTCCGGTCTGGCGGAAGCTCTTGCTCGTCTGCGCCATCACATGCCCGTCGTCGCCATCTGCCCCCCTGCCACTCAGCTGGACTGCATCTGTATCCACAGCGACCTCGTCGGCTGCTCGCGTCTTCCCGTCCGCCATCTGCATACGCTCGGGCATCGGCGCATCGCGTTTATCGGCGGCTCGATGCAGTTCCACGATTACAGCAAGCGCGGCGAAAACTTTCTGGAGGAGCTGCGCGTACTGGGGCTTCCGGATAATCCCGCCTATCACGTTGACTGCGGCTATGACGCAGAAAGCGGCGAACGCGCCGTAATCCGCATGCTTTCCGGACTGCCGCGCAGCCAATGGCCCACCGCCATGATTGCCTTTAACGACCTGGTTGCCCTCGGCGCACTCAAGCAGCTCAAAAAGATGGGGCTTCGCGTTCCGGAGGACATGTCCCTCATCGGTTGTGATAACCAATTCTTCTGCCCTTATACCGACCCGCCGCTCACCTCTGTCGAGCTTTATCCGGAAGAAATGGCGCAAAGTGCCGTCCGCGAACTGCTCTTTGCCCGCGATAACTCACACCAGTCCTTCTCTCTGATGCGCGAAGCCTCGCTCATCGTCCGTGAAAGCTGCGGCGCAACGCTGGGCTATCGGAAGTTGGGATGAAGGCGCACAAACTTCTGATTTATTCACGCATCTCCTGCAATTTACAGCACGCAAAAAGCTGTCCTTTCCTGTATGGGATGAACAGCTTTTTTATATTCCCAATATCACGATTCCGCTTTCATTCATTCTCTTCCGAAATCATTCCGCATAGCCCCGCATTTACCGCACCGTGAACACCCATTGCAGGTGAGCCTGCTGCCACAGGTTTGGCAGTTTTCTCCGTAATAGGGCACATGCAGTTCGTTTTCCGGAATCTCGCACCCCAGCCCATCCGTCAGCTTAAAGCGCATGGGCTTTCCCGCGTAGTTCATGCCGGATTTATGCGCCATTCGGCTTTGCAAAGCCTTATCCGGCAGATGATATCGCTTTCCATCCTTGACGAAAACTGTTCCCGTTTCGATGAAGCAGAACGTCACATTGGCCTGAACGCATTCCTCACGAAGCGATTTCACCCAGTCAAAATCACATGGGCGCGCGCCGTCGTAATTCTCCCCGCCGCAGAGAACCTGCTCAATCTGACCGGAGGACAGATATTTTTTAAGGCTGACCCGCCCGATATAGGGTGCGCACATGACGCCTTTATGCTTAAACGGCAGATCCAGCAGCAGCGGCATGCGTTCATCCGCCCGACGCTGATTTTCGCAGGTCACGTTGAAAAAGATATTCTCCCATCCGTCGCCCCATCCTTCCGGCAGGCACGCCCGAACCCTCTGCGGGCGTTTGGTCAGCAGAAAAAACTTCACATCGCTCCTCTGCCGCATGATTTCCCACGCTTCCGCACGCCACGGGTCCGCCTGTTCCAGAAAGAAATCCGACGTCATGCACACCCGAAGCATTTCGCCGCTGCGCACCTTATAACCGCCGCTCCGTTCTCTTTGCAGCGGATAAGAAAAGCCGTTTTTCGTTCGATAGATATCCGCGCCGTTCTGACCGCGCATTCGATCCAGAAAATACATATAGCAATTCTGACAGCCCTCGCTGCACTTGACACAGCCATGCCACGGATTCCAGATATCATGCACGATCAAACGCCCCTTTCATCGATTTAACGCAAGTATATCATGCCCGCCCGCGTTTTTCAATCTTCCCTCTTCCCCGCCGATGGAGTATAATAGCCCCATAGCATTTTGCCATCAAAAAGGAGCCGATTCGCATGATACGTCAAGCCACATCGTCCGATCTTCCCCACATTCTGGTCATCTACGCCCATGCCCGGCGTTTTATGGCTGAGCATGGCAATCCGACCCAATGGGGCAACACCCGCCCAACGGAAGCAGATATTTCAGCCCGCATCGCCCGAAACGAGTTATTTGTTCTCGAAGACAGTGACGGCATCCACGGCGTTTTTGCATTCATTCTCGGGGAAGACCCCACTTACCACGTCATTGAAAACGGGCAATGGCTTTCCGATGCTCCATACGGCACGATTCACGCGGTCGCCAGCGACGGGAGCATCCATGGTTTCCTGACGCAAATCGTTATGTACTGTCTGCAAACCATTCGCCATCTACGCATCGACACCCATCCGGACAACCTCATCATGCAGCACGTCATCACAAAAAACGGTTTCACGAAATGCGGAATCATTTACGTTGCAGACGGCACGCCGAGGCTGGCTTATGAGCGTCTATGATTCTATGCTACGTTTGAGGGGGATATTGGGCTGCCGCCCAAACCCGCCTGAGGGACATTATCCCTCAGACTCCCTTCTCCGCTTCGCGGCGGTTTTATGAAGGGGTTCAGGGGGGATATTGGGCTGCCGCCCAAACCTGCCTGAGGGACTTTATCCCTCAGACTCCCTTCTCCGCTTCGCGGCGGTTTTATGAAGGGGTTCAACAAAAAAGAGCGCCCTCCGTTTTTACGCGGAAGGCGCTCTTTTATTTTTCAACAGACTGGATTATTCTTCCGGCTTTGCGCCAATAACCGCCTTAATGCGGCGCACGCCGGCGGAAGAGGATTCCTCTTTCTGGATCTTGAAGTTGACCAGCTCACCGGTATGGCTTGCATGCGGTCCGCCGCAGATTTCCTTGGAATACTCGCCCATGGTATACATACGGACACGATCGCCGTACTTGCTCTCGAACAGACCGATTGCGCCTTCCTTCTTGGCTTCCTCGACGGTCGTTTCGGTCATCACAACCGGAACATCCGCCTTGATCCACTCATTGACCAGCGCCTCGACCTGAGCCAGCTCATCCTTAGTCACCTTACGGCCGAAGGAGAAGTCAAAGCGCAGGCGCTCCGGCGTGATGTTAGAGCCCTTCTGCGCGACCTCATCGCCCAGAACACGGCGCAGAGCCGCATGCAGCAGGTGAGTCGCGGTATGCAGGCGGGCGCTCTGTGCGCTGCTATCCGCCAGACCGCCCTTGAAGCGCTGCTCAGCGCCCGCGTGGCTGCTCTTCTGATGCTCGGCGAAGTGCTTCTGGAAGCCTTCTTCGTCAACCGTCAGACCATGCTCTTTCGCCAGCTCACGGGTCATCTCGATCGGGAAGCCATAGGTCGTATAGAGGTTGAACGCCACAACGCCGTCGATGACCTTGTTTTCGCCCATGCGGGAAACCGCCTTCTCGAACTCACGCTCGCCCTGGCGCAGCGTGCGGGCAAAGCGGGTCTCCTCCAGCTTGAACTGCTCCAGAACAAACGCTTCATTCTGCTTGAGCTCCGGATAAACCTCGGCATACTGATCGATAACGACCTTGCCGATTTCAGCGGTGAAGCCTTCCGGCATGCCCAGCTCCATGCCGAAGCGGACAGCGCGGCGGATCAGGCGGCGCAGAACGTAACCCTGATCCACATTGCTCGGGCTGACGCCGCGCGGGTCACCCATGATGAAGGTAGAGGTACGCAGGTGATCGGCAACGATACGGAACGCCTTGGTGGTTTCCTCGTCGTCGTCATAGCGCTTGCCGGACAGCTCGGAAATCTTGGCGATGATGCCGGTGAAAGCATCCGTTTCGTAAACCGTCTTGCAGCCGTTCAGCGTGCAGACCGTACGCTCCAGACCCATACCGGTATCGACATTCTTCTTCGCCATCGGCACATACTGACCGTCCGCCGTCTTATTATACTGCATGAACACGTCGTTCCAAATCTCGAGGAAACGACCGCAGGAGCAAGCCGGGGAGCAGTTCGGACCGCACGGCGCCTGATCCTTGATGATGAACATCTCGGTATCCGGACCGCAGGGGCCGGTCTGACCCGCAGGACCCCACCAGTTATGCTCACGCGGCAGGAAGTAGATATTCTCCTTCTTCACGCCGTTTTCCATCCAGTAGCCCGCCGCCTCATCGTCGCGTGGGATATCGCCTTCGCCCTCAAAGACGGTGAACGCGAGCTTATCCTTGTCAAGACCGAGGTATTCCGGGCTGGTCAGGAACTCCCAGCTCCAGGAGATCATTTCCTTCTTGAAATAATCGCCCAGGGACCAGTTGCCCAGCATTTCAAAGAAGGTCAGGTGGGAAGCATCGCCGACCTCGTCGATATCGCCGGTGCGGATGCACTTTTGCACGTCGGTCAGGCGTGTGCCCGCCGGATGCTTGCTGCCCAGCAGATACGGAACCAGCGGGTGCATGCCCGCGGTAGTAAACAAAACGGTCGGATCGTTTTCCGGAATGACGGAAGCACTCGGAATGATGGCGTGACCCTTGCTCTTAAAGAAGTTCAGCCACATGCTGCGAAGCTCGCCGGAAGTCATCTTCTTCATGGTTGTTTTCTCTCCTTCATGTAGATATTACCCGCTTTTTGGGTAAACTAAAACGCCTGCCGTCCGGGGACGAACAGACGTTGATTCGCGGTACCACTCCGGTTGACGCGCCCAAACGGGTAAACGCGCCCTCTTATGACCCATAACGCAGGTGAACCGTCCGACTCATCGCCGGAAGCTCTTTGCAGGGCTGCCAAACCGCCTGCGCACCGGGCTTGCACCCTCCCCGGCTCGCTGAG
>ENA-OUPA01000566-OUPA01000566.1-human-gut-metagenome-genome-assembly--contig:-NODE-566-length-23784-cov-5.57723_pt1 | contig 23784 bp, 20 predicted proteins | sample MGYA00237939_ERZ548770 | MGnify/ENA primary metagenome ERZ548770 (study PRJEB26490, sample SAMN05356877) | human gut metagenome | biome: terrestrial biome; feature: human-associated habitat; material...
GCCTACATGAGCAGAACTTTGAAATTTTGCGGACTTTGGCGGAAGCGGAGGCGGACTCAGTCCGCTTTTTGTTGTTGTGAAAATGCGTGTGCTATGATAAAATTATGCTCAGCGCAAATCCGTGCGAAAAGATAAGCGTATTTTAGGAATAAGGAGAAAAATCATGAAAGGAAAAATGCTGACGGGCGGTTTGGCACTTTTGTGTGCCCTGCTTCTGGCAAGCACAGTCGGCGCGGAATCGGAATGTGGCGAAAACCACGTTTTCGGTCCGTGGAAGACGAAGCGGGAAACGACGTGCAGGCTGGAAGGGCTTGATTTCCGCTACTGCCGCAACTGCGACCACTGGGAAAAGCGTTATATCGATAAGCTGCCCCATGATGTTGAGGAGTGGATCGTCACCAAAGAACCGACCTGCACCGCGAAAGGCACCAGAGAAGGCACTTGCTCCGCATGCGGCGATTTGATTCGGCGCTCCATTGACATGCTCCCGCACGAGTATGGAGAGATGGAAGTGGTCACCGAGCCGACCTGCACGCAGAACGGTCAGGGACGCTATACCTGCGAGGTCTGCGGAAAGCACAAGAACGAAAAAATCGAAAAGCTCGGTCATGACTGGGGCGAGGTTGCCGTCACGCAGGAACCGACCTGCGATAAAGCGGGAAAGGGAGAGCAGACGTGCGTTCGCTGCGGAAAGACGAAGAACGTCAAGCTCGATCATCTGGAGCATGTCTACGGAGAATATACGGTGAAAAGCGAGCCGCAGGGTAAAAAGATGGGCGTGCGAACGGCGGTCTGTACGCTGTGCGGCAGGGAAGTAACCGAAAAATTCTACAACGAGGGAACGCTCTACGAGGGCATGACGCCCTGCGAGGCGGTCATGCGCATGCAGACGATGCTCAAGGACTTGGGGTATTACAACGGGAGTATCCGCACCGGCACGTTCGGAGAAGGAACGGGCAGGGCTGTTGCGCGGTTCCAGAAAGCCAATGGGCTGGAGGAAACCGGCGTGGCGGATGCGAATACGCTGACAATGATTGAAAGCCAGTGGGAAAAGGTTGATAAAACCCTTCAATGATGCTAAAATATACAATGAGCGGTAATGTGGAGTTTTTGCTTGGGGCGAAAGACAAATCCCGTCTGCCGCGTATGGAGGATAACAATGGGCTTTTTTAGCAAATTATTCGACCCGTCTGCCGGGGAGATCAAACGCCTGAATAAAATCGTCGATAAAATCGACTCTTTTGAAGAAGCACATAAGGCACTGAGCGACGAACAGCTCCGCGGCAAGACCGTGGAATTCCGCGAGCGCGTCAAGAATGGCGAATCGCTGGATAACCTGCTGCCGGAAGCATACTCCATCGTTCGCGAGGCAACCTACCGCGTGACGGGCAAGCGCCAGTTCCGCGTGCAGATGCTCGGCGGCATCGTACTCCATCAGGGACGTATTGCCGAGATGAAGACCGGTGAGGGCAAGACTCTGACCGCGACCATGCCTGCCTACCTGAACGCCCTCTCCGGAGAAGGCGTCCACGTCGTTACGGTCAATGATTACCTCGCCAAGTTCCAGGGCGAGGATGTCGGTCGTATCTTCCGCTTCCTGGGCATGACGGTCGGCGTCATTACGCACGACCTCACGCAGGAGGAGCGCAAGGCGGCGTATGCCTGCGACGTGACCTACGGCACCAACAATGAAATGGGCTTTGACTACCTGCGCGACAACATGGTCATCTACAAGAAGAACATGGTGCAGCGCGGTCATCACTTTGCCATCGTGGACGAGGTGGACTCCATCCTCATCGACGAGGCGCGCACGCCGCTGATCATCTCCGGCGCGGGCGACAAGTCCACCGACCTGTACGAGAAGGCGGATCGCTTCGTCTGCACCCTGCAAAAGGGCGAGGAGCCGGAGGAGGATCGCTGGGCGGACAATCCGCTCTCGGACGAAGAACTTGCCGCGATGCGCAAGGATTACGTCATCGACGAAAAGAAGAAGACCTGCAACCTGTCCGAAGCGGGCGTCCGCAAGGCGGAGCGCTGGTTCGGCGTGGAAAACCTCTCCGACGTGGCGAACAACGAGCTGCTGCACCACATCAACGCCGCGCTGCGTGCGCATGCGCTGATGAAGCGCGACGTCGATTACGTTGTGCAGAACGACGAGGTCGTCATCGTTGACGAGTTCACCGGACGACTGATGGTCGGCCGCCGTTACAGCGACGGTCTGCATCAGGCAATCGAGGCGAAGGAACACGTCAAGGTGCAGCGCGAAAGCAAGACGCTGGCGACCATCACCTTCCAGAACTACTTCCGCATGTATCAGAAGCTCTCCGGCATGACCGGTACGGCAAAGACGGAGGAAGAGGAGTTCAAGGGCATCTATCAGCTGGACGTTGTGCAGATTCCGACCAACCGCCCGATGATCCGCAAGGACATGAACGACCTCGTTTACCGCACGGTCAAGGGCAAGTTCAGCCAGGTGGTTGAGGAAATCGAACGCCGCCACAAGACCGGTCAGCCGGTGCTGGTCGGCACGGTTTCCGTCGAGGTCAGCGAAGCGTTGTCCAAGATGCTGCGCATGCGCGGCATCGAGCATGTCGTGCTGAACGCGAAGTACCATGCCCGTGAAGCGGAAATCGTCGCGCAGGCGGGTCATTTCGGCGCGGTCACCATTGCAACGAACATGGCAGGACGCGGCACGGATATTCTGCTGGGCGGCAACCCCGAATACCTCGCCCGCCGTGCGATGAAGCAGAAGGGTTACGAGGACAGCGTGATCGAAGAGGCGACCGGCTTCAACGAGAACGTCGGCGACGACGTCATCGCGGCACGCGCCGTTTATAAAGAGCTGTACGCCGATTTCAAGAAGAAGACCGACGCCGAGCATGACCGCGTCATCGCGGTCGGCGGTCTGCATATCATCGGCACGGAGCGTCACGAATCCCGCCGTATCGACAACCAGCTGCGCGGACGCGCCGGTCGTCAGGGCGACCCGGGCTCATCTCAGTTCTTCCTCTCCATGCAGGATGACCTCATGCGCCTGTTCGGCAGCGAACGCGTCAGCGGTCTGATTGAGAAGATGGGTCTGGCGGAGGATGAGCCGATCGAAGCGAAGATGCTCACCGGTCAGATTGAAAACGCTCAGAAGCGCATCGAAGCCCGCAACTACGAGATCCGTAAGAACGTGCTTCAGTATGACGACGTCATGAATGAGCAGCGCAAGGAGATCTACGAGCAGCGCAGACAGGTGCTCGAGGGTCAGGATATGCACGAAACCATCGTCAAGATGGCGGATAAGCTCATCGAGGAAGCCGTCGGCAGCTACTGCGGCAACGGCGATGACTATGCTGATTGGGACATGGAGGGCTTGACGCAGTATTTGGAGCGCCTGTGCATCCGCATTGGCTTCTTCAAGGCGCACGAGGAACCGTTCAAGACCATCGACAAGGAAGACCTGATTGCGAAGCTCAAGCAGGAAGCCCGCGATTTCTATGCCCTGCGCGAGAAGGGCTTTGAACTGATCCATATCGATACCCGCGAGCTGGAGCGCGTCGTGCTGCTCTCCTGCGTGGATCGCCGCTGGATGGACCACATCGACGCGATGGATCAGCTGCGCGACGGCATCGGACTGCGCGCCTACGGCAACCGCAATCCGGTTACCGAGTATCAGATTGAAGGCTATGACATGTTCGACGAGATGGTGCATCTCATTCGTGAGGACACCGTGCGCCGCATGTATCAGGCGCGCATCAATATCCCGATGCAGCGCAAAGAGGTCGCCAAGCCGCAGGAAACCAACCTGGAGCAGGCAAAGGCGGCGGGCGGACCCTCCGGCCCCAAGCGCGCGGCGAAGTCTGTCGGACGCAACGAGCCCTGCCCCTGCGGAAGCGGCAAGAAGTATAAGGACTGCTGCGGAAAGAATTGATCTCTCTTCCGCAATTGGACCAGATAAAAAGGATGTGAATCAACGTGATCGAACTGGATCTCTATCGCCAGCAGATGGCACAAATCCGCGAAAGCATTGTTGAGGCAGGTGAGTCACTTTAACGTCGCCGGACTCAAGGAGCAGCTTCTTGAGCTGCACGAAACGATGAATGAGCCGGATTTCTGGAATGACCTCAAGCGTTCTACCGAGGTCAGCCGGAAGGTGCGCCTGACGGAAAACAAGGTGGAGCATTATCAAAAGCTCTGCCAGCGCGCCGACGACGTGGATGCCACCATGGAGCTTGCCGAGGAAATGCAGGATACCGACCTGCTTGCCGAGGCGGGCGAGGAAATCAAAAAGCTGCAAAGCGATTTGGAGGAGCTTCGACTGGAGAGCCTGCTGCGCGGCGATTACGACAGCAACAACTGCTATCTCTCGCTGCACGCGGGCGCGGGCGGAACCGAGGCGCAGGACTGGACGCTCATGCTCTACCGCATGTATACCCGTTACTGCGAGCGCCACGGCTTCACCGTTAAGCTGATCGATATGCTCGACGGCGACGAAGCGGGTCTCAAGTCCGTGACCTTTGAGGTGGACGGCGAGAACGCATACGGCTTCCTGCGCAGTGAAAAGGGCGTGCATCGTCTGGTGCGCATCAGCCCGTTCGACTCCAACGCGCGCCGCCAGACGAGCTTCTCCTCGCTGGATGTTTCGCCGATTATTGATGACGACGACAACGAGATCGAGATTGACATGAAGGATGTCCGCGTGGACACCTACCATGCCAGCGGCGCGGGCGGACAGAACGTCAACAAGACCAGCTCTGCCGTCCGAATGACGCACTTCCCGACCGGCATCGTCGTTTCCTCCCAGACCAGCCGCGATCAGGTTCACAACCGTGAAAACTGTATGCGCATGCTGCGTGCAAAGCTCGTTGAAATGCGCGAGCGTGAGCGCGAGGAAAAGATGGCGGATATCAAGGGCGAGATGAAGAAAATCGAATGGGGCAGCCAGATTCGCTCCTACGTCTTCCATCCGTATTCGCTGGTCAAGGATCATCGTACCGGCTATGAAACCAGCAACGTGGACGCAGTTATGGACGGCGAACTTGACGGTTTCATCACCGCATATCTGCAAATGCAGTAAGCAAACGACGTTTTTTGAACGTCAGTGGATATTCATAAACAGGGGGCTGTCAAGCTAACAACACTGATATTTCAAGAGTAAAACTAAGTATTTTTGCCCGAAGGTTTCCAAAGGGCGAGCGGAAAGCCCTTTGGTGGGGCGATGGGGCAAAGCCCCATATCCCAATATGCTTAGATATTTGCTTCTTGAAATGTTCGGTTTAATCTTGACAGCCCCTTCTTTAGCACATGGACATGACAAACAATGCCCGCGTGAGCAGAGCTTTGATGTTTTGCTGACTTAGGCGGAAGTGCAGGCGGGCTCAGCCCGCTGATGGAAAATATGAAAAAACAAAAAGGTATGGTCAGCCTGCTGACGGCTCTCGTCGTCCTTCTCGCCGCCTTTGGTTCACTCTGCGGCGCGGTCTATCATGAGGCGATTTCTCCGGAGCTTTATGGGGAAAAGTCCCGTGCGGCGGTTGCTCGGGAGCATGGCATGAGCGAAGACGACGCAGTGAGCGCGTATATCGGTATGGATGCGGCGCGTCAGGCAGAAGCGGCAAAAATCATCGCCCTGTATATGGAATTGGGTAAGGGGGATACGCCGCTCGCGCTTGACGAACTGAACGCCAAGGAAATTTCACACATGGCGGATGTCCGCGGAATCGTGGAGAAGCTCGGAAAGATGCGCACGCTCTGGATCAGTCTTGCCGCGGGGCTGACGGTGGTCATCGCATGGGTCGGCGCAGAGCTTGAAAAGCGCCATCGTTCGGTGGCGATCGGTGCGGCTTGCGGTCTTGGTATTTTGGCGCTGACGGCTGCCGTTTTTGCGGCGATGATGAACACGTCCGGCTTTTCGACGATGTTTGTCGGGCTGCATAGGCTGCTGTTCGCCAATGACAACTGGCTGCTCGACCCGGCGACGGATATCCTCATTCGGATGATGCCGCAGACCTTGTTTGAAACGGCATTGGCTGATGTGCTGGGGCAGTTTGCGCGCGCATTTGTCCTTGCGCTGGCGCTGATGGCGGCGGTGTATGCGGTGGTTTCCGGTATGATTTGCCGCCAGTTGACGGAGGGAAAAGAAGCATGAATTACGAACAGAACGCGAGAGAACAGGCGGAGCGGCTGAAGGCTGCCGGGCATGCGATGATTTTGGCGATTGAATCCAGCTGCGATGAAACGGCGGCTGCCATCGTCCGCGATGGACGGCAGGTGATTTCCTCCGTCATCTCGTCTCAGATTCCGCTGCACGCGATGTACGGCGGCGTTGTGCCGGAGATTGCGTCCCGCGCCCATGTGGAGAGCGTCGATCCGGTGGTGGACGAGGCACTCAAGAAGGCGGATATGCGCCTTGAGGATGTGGACGCGGTCGCTGTGACCTACGGTCCCGGCTTGGTCGGTGCGCTGCTCATCGGCGTATCGGCGGCGAAGGCGTTGGCATATGCCGCGAATAAGCCGCTCGTTCCGGTCAACCATATTGAAGGACACGTCAGCGCGAACTACGTTTCCCATCCGGATTTGGAGCCGCCGTTTGTCTGCCTGGTTGCGTCCGGCGGACACAGCCACATCGTTCGGGTGGACGATTACGGTGTGTATACGCTGCTGGGGCAGACGATGGACGACGCCGCGGGCGAAGCGTTTGACAAGGCGGCGCGTGTGCTGGGGCTGCCGTATCCGGGAGGGCCTCTGCTGGATAAGCTGAGCCGCGAGGGAAATCCGCATGCGCTGAAGCTGCCGCATGTACAGACGCCGGGACGTTATGATTACAGCTTCTCGGGATTGAAAACCGCGCTCATCAACACGGTGCATAAGCTGCGCCAAAACGGACAGGATGTGCCCGCAGCGGATATTGCCGCGAGCTTTCAGCATGCGGCGGTGGAGCTGCTGAGCGACAAGGCGATGCTCGCCGCGGTGGAAACGGGCGCAAAGACGGTTGCGCTGGCGGGCGGCGTTGCAAGCAACTCCGGACTGCGCAACACGATGAACGACAAATGCCAGAAGGCGGGTATTCGTCTGGTGATGCCGCCGCCCATCCTCTGCACGGATAACGCGGCGATGATTGGCAGCGCGGCATTCTACCGGCTGATGCGCGGCGAGATTGCGGGGCTGGATTTGAACGCCTGTCCGTCGCTGAAATTGGTCTGAAATCCTGTTTTGAATCCGGAATGCAATAAAAAAAGCCAGCGAATTGTCGGAAAAAAGTCCGGCTGTTCACTGGCTTTTTTGATGCGTGGGAAATTGTGAAAAACCGCAAAACTGCGGCGGAAACGGATGGCGTATATCGGTTATACAATCCATTGATTCAGCTTGGGAATGCGGTTCAAAGCGGCAGAAACGGCGAAGGATATGCCATATACGGCAAGCGATGCGCCAAGAATACAGCAAGCCAAAGCAAACGCGGAAAGCGGATAGGATAGATTCAGCCGCTCCAAGACAAAGGCATGCACCAGATAGACGCCGAAGGTGCATTTGGAAGCGAAGATGAGCCGCTTTTGGGCGCACTCGCCAAGATGAAAATGCAAATCCTTAAAGAACACGAAAATCGCAGAGGTCATGGCAAGCACGCCGAGCGACGCATTGGAAGTAAAGACGGAGCTGACCGCGCCTGTCGATGCGGAATGCCAGCAGGTCAGCCCCAGCGTGCCGAGCAAGCCGATAAGACCGGCGGCATAAATCAGACAGCGCGCCTTTTTGGACAGCGGATAGCTGAACAGATAGAAGCCCAGCACATAGTCATACAGCGGAAGCAGCGTTCGGTAGGGGTTCATCTGATCGTAAGCGGATTGAAGCGACGCGAGAACATCGGCGTGCGGCAGATTCAGCAGCGAAACGAAGTTCAGCACACGTCCAATCAGAAAGGTAAAGACAAAGCCTGTCAGAAGAAAATATTCGGTCGTTCGTTTAGATTCGGTTATCTTTCGCAGGAGCGGCGTAATCCAGTACAGGCTGATGAGCGCAAAGAGATACCACATGTGATAATGACCGCGAAAGAACTGGTTGAGGAATGTCCATTTGCCTTTTCCGTAGAGCGCACAGTGCGCAATTGCATAAAACGCTGACCAGAATACAAAGGCAGTCAGCATCCGCAGGATATTCCTGCGATACAGATAGCGGGTATCATGCTGCCTGCTCGAAGGACTGAGGAGGAAAGCACCGCTTATCATGAAGAACGACGGAACGCTCCAGCAGCACAGGACGGTGTAGAGGTTCATGACGCCCCATGCAGGGGAGGGAATGGCAACGTCCAGATGCGCCTGCGGGTTGACATGCAGCGCAACAACGGCGAATGCCGCCAGAAGGCGAAGAATATCCAGCCCCCAAATGCGTTCGGCATGGCGGTTTTCCATGGAAAAAACCTCATTTCTCTTAGATTACCCGACATTATCCTCGATGGGAACAAACAGCGCGGGGTCGGGCGAAGGAGCGGCAGTCGGTTCGGGCGAGGCGGTCGGCACGGGCGTAGGCTCGGGCGTCGGTTCTGCGGTGACCGGAATCGGCGTCAGAAACAGCGGGGCGGGCGTCGCCGTATCGACGGCAGCGGAGAAGAGAAGAGCCTGCGTCTGTTTGCCTGCCGCGCCGTCTACGTTCAAGCCGTGGTCGCGCTGAAAATCCTCGACTGCCCGAATCGTGCCGCCGTAGTAGCCGCCTGTTACGCTTCCGTGATAATAGCCCAGCTCGGTCAGCCGCATTTGCAGCATGTAGACGTCCGTGCCGGTTTTGCCTTTGGAGAGCGTGCGGTAGGAGGTCGGGAAGTTCTCTCTGCTGTAAACCGGTGTGGGAGTCGGAGCGGGAAGCGGATTTTCGCGCAGCGTATCCATATTCAGCGTGGGCTTGAGGGTCATGGTATATTCCGGATCGTAATCGTCCTCGTAAACGGTGATGATGGTGCCAGCCTTGCAGTTTTCGTAGATCCACTTGGCATCGGAAACAAGCAGACGGACGCAGCCGTGCGATGCGGGCGTGCCCAGCGCGTTGAAGGACTTGACGGAAAGCGTCGTTTCATCTGGCTCGGAATAGAGGACGGAGTGGAAGGCGTTGGAGGAGTCGATGCGCGTCAGATACTGCGCATGAGAACCCCATGTCGGGAAATAACCCCAGCGGGCGCGCTTTTTGGGCATGATCGTCGTGCCGCAGGGCGTCGGATATTGGGCTGTGCCGGTGGAGCAGATCATCTCGCGGACGAGGATGTTGTATTCCCCTGTTTCGTCGTAGGTGTAAGCGCGGGTAATCTGGTTGACGACATCGACCATCAGGGTATAGCGAGTCGGCTCGGGTGTCGGCGAGGGACGCGGCGTTGCGTCGGCGGGAACGGCGTCGGAGGAGAAAAGAAGCTCCTGCGTTTCGCGTCCGGCGATGCCGTCGGCGTTCAAGCCGTTGTGACTTTGAAACGCTTTGACCGCGGCTTTGGTCACTTTGTAATAGCCGCCGGAAACCTTCGCCGTATAAAAGCCCAGCTCGGAAAGGCGGGATTGTATGGCGCGTACCCGATCGCCGGAGTCGCCGTATTTCACCGTTTTGGAAAAGATAAAAGCCATGGGCGTAGGCGCGTAGAGCGGCTCGGGCGTGGTCTGCACGGAAAAGAATTCGTCGTTATCCGACTCGCCGCTGTCGCCGTAAAGAAAGCTGACGCCGCCATCGTCGTTTAAAACCACCTGACCGGAATCATCCTCCCATAGGATTTGTTCGCCAAAGGCGAGGGAGGGAAGGAGAACCAGAATGAAGAAAATGAGCGCAAGATGTTTCATGGATTCCTCTCTCAAACTAAAAATGCCGGTTAAACCGCCGCGAAGCGAAGATGGGGTTTGGGAATGAAATCCCCAAACAGGTCTGGACGGCAGTCCAGCGTAACCCCGATGGGTAAAAAAGCAGTTTCAGAGCAGAATGCGAAGCATTCTGTAATTGAAACGGTTTCATACTGAAAAGCATATTTTCAGTAGCAGACAGGTATAAAAAACATCGCAAAGCAGGGGCGGGATTTTTTAGCTCCGCTTCAGTCCTTCCTATCTGTTATCATAACACAGGGAAGGCATAAAAACAACCGGAGACCGCCGCCCCGAACGGGGAAGCGGTCTCCGGCTTAACAAAGGAGAAAGTTACATGAAGAATGGAGAAGTTATTTGCTGGTGGTCGTATCGACATCGGTCGGCTGCGGGATGACCAAATCAAGGGTCATTTCCTTGCCGTTGCGGTCAATCTTGACGGCAACCGTGTCGCCCGGCGTCTGCTTCGCTTTAAGGGCGTTCAGCTCGTCAGCGGTCTTGACATCCTCGCCCGCAAAGCCGACGATAATGTCGCCCTTTTGCAGACCCGCACGCTCAGCAGCACTCATCGTCGATACCTCCGTGATATACACGCCGACCGGCATGGAATACTGCTTGCTCATGTCCTCCGTGATGTTCTGGATGGTGATGCCCAGCATAATCTGGCTGCCCTTGGTCTGATCCTTGACGGAATCCGGATCGTTGATCATCTGCTCAACGAGTTCCTTGATGTTGTTGACCGGAATGGCATAGCCGATGCCCTCGATGTTCACGGAAGAGCTCTTGGCATAGACCACGCCGATGACGTTGCCGTAGGAGTCAAACAACGCGCCGCCGGAGTTGCCGGGGTTAATCGCTGCATCTGTCTGGATGGCGTTGATGGTCACATCGTCAATGGTCAGCTCCTGCTCGACGGCGGAGATGATGCCCGCGGTCACGGAGCCGTGAACCTTGCCCATCGGGTTGCCGATGGCAACCGCCAGCTCGCCAACCTCGAGCTGATCGCTGTCGCCGAACGCGGCGGCATTCAGACCCTCCGCGTCGATTTTCAGAACCGCGATATCGTTGTTCTCAGAGCTGCCGACGAGCGTCGCCTCATAGGTCTGCTCCTCTTCGCCCTCTTCGCCGGAGTTGACATAGACCGTGATCTTGTCCGCGCCGGAGATGACGTGGTTGTTGGTCAGAATGTAGCCGTCTTCGGAAATGATGATGCCGGAGCCGGCAGCCGTTTCGGTGTATTCCTGCGTACCGCCGCGGCCGCCGCGTCCGCCATAGCCGTAACCATAGCCATAGCCGAACATGCTGCCGAACGGATTGTAGTAATTATCATAGTTGTTGTAGACCACCTTGGTCTCCGTCTCGATGGCGACGACAGACGAGCGGCACTTCTTGGCGATCTCCGGGATGGAGAGCGAATCTTCATTAGAAGCCGCCTCAACGACGCTGAAATGTTTGTCGTTGGTTTCTGCCTGCGCCATCACGGAGAAGCCAGCCGTCGCCGTCAGCGCCAATGCTGCGGTCAGAGCGACGATGGAACGAATATTCTTTTTCATCATTAAGATCTCCTTTCGGGGGAATAAGCTTGATGTGGTTTCGCCTTTTCCTTCAGGCGATGGCTATATTATAGGCAAGGGCTTTGAAGGAAAAATGGTAGATATGAGGAAAAAACATTGAGACATTGTGACAGAATTGTGTCAAGGTCAATGCGCCAGGCACAAAGCGGCAAAACCGAGCGTGAGCAGGTCAAAACCGACGCGCATCAGCGGCGGCGTATCGCGCAGAAGGCGGGTGCCGCTGGTCATGACGCCTACGCCCGCGCCGGTGTCAGGGTCGGCGAAAAGCTCGGCGCACATGCCGTAGGCGACACCCTGATGCCCGACGGGCGACACGCCGGGAAACACATTCGGCAGATAGGCGACATTCAGCCCGCGCCCAATGGAGCCTATGCCGCCCAAGCCATCCTGCGGCATGCGCATGAGGTCGAGCGACGAACGGGAAAGGACGCCCATTTCGCCGTGGGAGGCGAGCAGACCGAGCAGCTTTGCCATACCGTCGCTGTCGGTGATGAGCCGTCCTGCGGCGCAGAGGTAATCCCGTTCCGGTTCGAAGGATTCGGCAGGGCGGGCGGCGAGTTTGGCGGCGTCGTACTTGAGCCGCGGCAGGAAAAAGCGGACGCCGTATCCGTTGGCGATGTCGGATGCGGGGGAAATGCGCCGGGGATCATAGCTGGCGCGGATGGAAAGCGGATCAAACACACGCTGACGCATGATGTCATCAAACGGCATGCCGGCGGCGCGTTCCATGACGACGCCCGCGACGCCTGCGCCGAGGTTGCTGTAATGGAAGGCTTCGCCCGGACGGGAAGGAAGCCAGTTTTCCGGTGCGCTGAGCAGCTCGCGGAGGGTGCAGCCCGACTGCATGCCGCGTGAGCCGTAATTGCCTTCGTCGCGGATGGCGGCGCTGTGGGTCAGGAGCATGCGCAGGGTGACGGGACAATCCGGTGCATACGGATTGCGGACGGGATAGCCCAGATACGCCGAAAGGTCTTTATCGAGCGAAAGCTGACCGGATTCGACGAGGGAAAGCGCGCCGAACGTCATGACCAGCTTGCTGACGGAAGCGACGCGGAAGCAGGTTTCCGGCTCGACGGGCACGGCTGGATGAAGACGGGCGTTGCCGAAGCAGAAGGTTTCGTGCTGTCCGGACGGACTGCGCAGAACGATGCACGCGCCGACGGTTCGGTTTTCGCGGAGAATATCTTCAACATAGCTTTCAAAGAGGATGCGGCTTCGCAGAGAAAGCCGTCCATCCCCGCCATATGAGAATTCAGGCAGACGGGAAGAAAGCCGCTTTGCCCGTTCAGAAAGCTGAAAAAGCTCGGATTCAGTCGGATTTTTCAAGGCAATTGCCCCCTTATGGTTCTTCTTGATGTCAGTATAAGCCCCCAAAAAAGAGCTGTCAACGAGAAAAAGTGCGGCGAATGCTTGCACAGGGGTTGACAATCTTGTATAATAAGTTAATTTAAATTCGACATATATTCTGGATTGAATGAGGTGAAGAAGTTTGACGAATTTTCTGACTGCGCTGGGGCAGCTCGGTCAGCCGCTTTCGATTGTTACGCTGCTGCTGCGCATTGGCGTAGCGGTACTCATCGGCGCGATTATCGGCATTGACCGCGAAATCAAGAATCGCCCCGCGGGCATGCGCACACATGTGTTGGTTTGCGTGGGCGCGGCGCTGGTTGCCATGATTGAATGCCAGTCCATTGCGGATGCGGTTGCACTGGGCGACGCGTCCATCGGCGTCAGCATGGGACGCATTACGACATCTGTTATATCTGGCATCGGTTTTCTGGGCGCGGGAACGATTTTCATGAGCGACCATAAGATTTCCGGCCTGACGACGGCGGCTTCTCTCTGGTGTACGGCGTGCATCGGTCTGGCGGTGGGCTTTGGCTATATCATGATGGCACTGGCTGTGGGCGCAATCGTGCTGGCGATTTTGAAGCTGATGCAGCGCGTCGTCCACGTCAACACGCTCAAGCGGCTGGAGGTTCAGTTTATCCACCGCACGCAGACGCTGGCGTTCCTCAACGAGTACTTTACGAATCTGGGCGTGACGGTATTGAATGTCGATTTCCACGCGGAGAGCCGACCGGAGGGCAATCTGTACACCAATCTGTATACGCTGACGATGCCAGCCAAGACGAGCTATGTCGATATAATCGGCACGCTGTCCGAGTATCCGAACATCCGAACGGTTCGAACGAGAAACCTGTAAAAAAACGGGCGGCTTTGCGCCGTTTCCCATACGGAAATGGAAAGCCTCATCCTTTACCTGCGGGTGGCGATGAGGCTTTTTGCGTACAGGGCATTTGGGCGCGGAAGATATTTCGGGTCAGGAAAAAGGAAAAAAGAAGTGCGCTCAGATCGCTGATGCTCTGACAGAAAATCAACCCACGTTCTCCAAATAGGCGCGGCAGAATGAGCAGAAGCGGGATGAAGAAAAGACCCTGCCTGCTGGTTGCGACGAGGGAGGAACGGAGGGTCATGCCCATCGCCTGCGTGAGCATGGTCATCAGGACGACGGCGCTCTGCGCAAAGAAGGTGGCGCTTTGTGCGCGCAGAGCCGAGGAAGCGAAGGCGGCGGTTTGGGCATCCGGCGCGAAACGGTCTGTCAGGGCAGGGGCAAAGAGAAACAAGGCGGCACTCAGCAGAAGGGTTACACCAAAGGCGGCTCTCTGACAGAAAAGATAGGCGGTTTTACAGCGGTTGAGTTTGCCCGCGCCGAGATTGACGCCGCAGACGGGCTGGAAGCCCTGTCCGAAGCCGATGAGCGCGGAGGAATAGAGCGTACAGACGCGGACGGCAAGCCCCATGCCTGCCAGCGCATGCGCACCGAAGGTTGCGCATATCCGGCTGAGCAAAACGGCGGAAAGGCTCGTCGTGCCCTGACGGAGAAGCGACGGAAGACCGGAACGCATGATCTCCCGAAGGACGGGCAGGGTTGGCTTGGCGCAGCGCAGGCGGGGGCGGATGAGCGACGCATCCCGACAGAGGGAGAAAAGGAGAATGGCGAAGATGGCGATTTCCCGAATAAGCATGGCGGCTCCCGCGCCATGTACGCCGAAATTCAGAAGCACACAGAAGATATAGAGGAGCGCGGCACCCAAAATGGAGCCGACGGCATAAGCTGCCATATTGGGAAGCGTCTTTCCCTGCGCACGAAGAAGGCTGCTGAGCGTCAGCGAACCGCAGAGCATCGGCGCACACAGGCAGACGTAACGCGCATAGACTACGCCGCGGGCGAGATCGGATGCCGCGCTGAGCAGAGAAAGCACGGGCGCGGCAAAGAACAGCCCGATGACCGGAAAAACGCAGGAAATCGCCAGCGCGGAGAAAAAACCGACGGACGCGGAGCGAAGGGCACGGCCGCTGCTTCCGCAGCCCAGACAGCGGCTGACAGAACTGCCCGCGCCCATGCCGAGTGTGAAGCCGACGGTCTGCTCCAGAGCGGTCAGCGCGAAGCACGCGCCGATGGCGGCAGAAAGCTGTGCGTCGCTTCTGCCCAGAATCAGCGTTTCGAGCAGACTGCAAAAGGCGGAAGCGACCATGGCGGCGACGCTCGGCGCGGCGATTTTCAGCGTCAGGCGGCGCACATCACCCGCAAGCCATGTTTCTTTTTCGGCGGATAAAAGCTGCATGGCTTCCCTGCCTTTCACGATAAAAAGATATAAATACGAACGTTTTCACAAACATCATTGACAGGCACGCGGTGTTAGCGTATCATGGACGTGAACGCCGCACACATTCTCTTCATGACAGGATAAACAGGAAACGGAAAAATCATGCGGCGCGTGAAAGAGGAGGAAGAGCGATGCTCATTGGCGCACTGGAAGCAGGCGGAACGAAGATGGTTTGCTCAATCGGAAATCCGGAAGGCGGCGTCTTGCAGCGGGCGAGTTTCCCGACCCTGACGCCGGATGTGACGATTCCGCAAATCGTTGATTTTATCGGCAAGTTTGATGTAAAGGCACTGGGCATCGGTTCGTTTGGACCGCTTGACCTGAATCCGGCTTCGCCGACCTACGGCTCAATCACCAAGACACCCAAGACGGATTGGATTGACTATCCGCTGCTGAGTACGCTTCAGGAGGCACTCGGCGTGCCGACGGGCATCGACACGGACGTGAACGCCGCTGCACTGGCGGAGCATACGATGGGCGCGGGCAAGGGACTTTCCAGCCTGCTGTATGTGACGGTCGGCACGGGCATCGGCGGCGGTCTGGTGATCGACGGCAAGATGGTGCATGGACTTGTCCATCCGGAGATGGGACATATGCTTCTCGTGCCGCAGGAGGGCGATTCCATGCCGGACGGTGTATGCCCGTTCCACAGGCATTGTCTGGAGGGGCTGGCGAGCGGCCCCGCCATCGAAAAGCGTTGGGGGCTTTCGGCAAAGCTGATGACGCAGGATCATCCCGCATGGGATTTGGAAGCGAATTATCTGGCGCAGATGTGCGTGAACATGATTCTGACCGTGTCGCCGGAGCGCATTGTGTTGGGCGGCGGCGTCATGCAGCAGATGCACCTGTTCCCGAAAATCCGCAAGCGCGTTCTCGCGCTGCTGGGCGGGTACGTGTCTTCTCCGAGCATCACGCCGGAGGGCATTGAAGGCTATATTGTGCCGCCGGCACTGGGCGTCAATTCGGGCGTCATCGGTGCGCTGCTTCTGGGCGCGGAAGCGCTGGAACAGGCGGACAAATAACAAACAAGAAGCATAACAAAAACGCCGCTCCATGAGCGGCGTTCAGCTTGTTGACATAAGCAAACTCGGCTTAAATAGCAAAATCAAGAACTTCAGCCATTCTTTCATTTGAGGAAAGGGCTATTCTCCCCCTTCAGGGGGAGAATAGCTTTTTGTCTACAGTAAAACGCCGCTTACGAAGCGGCGTTTTGCTGTATAGCGACGCACTTGAAAGCGTGCGCCGGATTATCTCTCGACTTCGTCCTCGGGAATGCGGTAGAGCTGGCGGTTATCCAAGCCCCAGACCTTTTCGGAGAAGCCGCCCGGCATGGCGCGGGAAAGGGCTTCATCCATCTCGAACAGGCGCGCATCCAGCGTGTCGATTGTATTGAGCACCTCGGCCTCGGGGAACTTCGGCGCAATCGGGCTGCCGTAATCCGGAATGCCATGGTGGGAAAGCACCATGTGCTGGAGGAGCAGCGCCTTGGCGGGGGAAGCCTTCGTTTTTTCGGCGGCGAGTTGGATGTTGACGACGCCGCGGACGATATGCCCCAAGAGCTTGCCGTCCACGCTGTAATCGGAGACCAGCCCGAGCGTGTCGGCGTCCATCTCGTCGATTTTGGCGAGGTCGTGTACGATGACGCCTGCCGTCAGCAGACTGGGGTTGAGCTGGGGATAGACGCTCATGATGGCGTTTGCCGCGCGCAGCATGGTGGTCATGTGATGGAGCAGACCGCTGCGCTCGGCGTGGTGCATCTGTTTGGCGGCGGGGAAGGTCAGCAGCTTGTCGCCTGCGCGGTTGAGCAGCTCGCAGGTGATGAGCCGCGAATCCTTATCCGCGATATGATCTGCCGCGCGGATGATCTCCTCGTACATTTCGCGCGGGTCACGCGGCGCGCAGGGGATGAGCGTAGACATATCCACCGCGTCGCGGCTCTCGGCGGCGCGAATCTTTTCCACGCGCAGCTGCATGCGTCCGTTGAATTCGTTGCCGGTTGCGCGAACCTTGACGATGCTGCCCGCCAGCGGGGGCTGAACGGTGCCGTCCCACATTTTGGCGTTGATAGAGCCGGATTTGTCGGCGAGGGTCATATCCAGATAATTCTTGCCGTTGGCACTGGCGCGCTGCTCGGCAGAGCGAACAATCAGATAGCCTTCAAAGCGGTCGTCGCGCTTGATTTCAGCTAAATACATGGTCACAATCTCCTTCCTGATGTCAATTGATATTATGAACGATACGGCACGGCTTTGCAAGAAAAAGTTTATTTTGCTGGAAAAACAGGCAGAAACAGGTATGAAATATTATACTACCTTTGCGGAGCGGAAGAAGGCGGAAAAGTGAAAAAGCCTGATATTGCAATGAAATTCGATATGATTTCCATGCAAAAGAGTATGAAAAACGAGGAAAGAACTATTCAACCCGTTCAAAAATAGCCGTTGACATCTGTTGAAACGTTGATTATAATAAACATACAAACGTCAACAGCTATAAAAAATAAATCGCAAAATCGTCGATTTATCTCAGAAATGCTGTCGGCGCGGATACGTTACTCAGCGGGAGGAATCCCGTTGAAATAAAAAGAAGAGGTGTTTCCCATGAAAAAGTTTGTTTCCAAGATGCTCGCGGGCGCTCTCAGTCTGTCCATGCTCTGCGGCGTCGCTGCGGCTGAAGGTGAAACCTATGTGTCGTGGTACACGTTCGGCGATGTCTATCTTTCCAGCGTGCGTACCGCTCTGGATGCTGCGATGGAAGCAAAGGGTCTGAAGGTTGTTGATAAGGACTCCAACGCCAATCAGCAGACGCAGACCGACGACATCAACACCGCTTTGGTTACCGGTGCGAATGCCATCGTCATCAACCTGGTCGAGTCCGGCGCGATCGGAACGGCTGAGAACCTGATGAACGCTGTTTCCGCCCAGAACCTGCCGGTCGTTTTCTTTAACCGTGCGGTTTCCACCGACAACGCCGAGGCTGAGGCTCTGTTCAAGGGCTATGACAAGAGCGTGTTCGTTGGCACGGACTTCACTCAGGCCGGCATCATGCAGGGCAAGATGATCGGTGAGTATGTCCTCGAGCATTTTGATGAGCTGGATCTGAACCATGACGGCAAGATTTCCTACGTTATGTTCAAGGGCGACGAAGCGAACCAGGAAGCGATCGCCCGCACCAAGTACGGCGTCGAGTGCGCTGACGAAGTGCTGACCGCTGCCGGCAAGCCCGCGCTCGAGTTCTACGACGCGAGCAACGCCAACAAGTATCTGGTTGACCTGAACGGAACGTGGTCCAACACCGCTTCCTTCGACTACATGCAGACCATCCTCGCTCAGTACAACGAAGCGAATAACAACATGGTCGAAGTCGTAATCTGCAACAACGACGATATGGCTCTGGGCGCAATCAACGCGCTGGTCAATGCGGGCTACAACCTGCCGGGCGGCGAAGGCTGCACCGTGATTCCGGTGTTCGGCGTTGACGCGACCGAGGCTGCGAAGGAACTCATCGCCAACAAGCAGATGACCGGTTCCATCAAGCAGGATGCGGAAGGCATGGCGGACGCTGTTGCGACCATCACGGCTAACCTCATCGCGGGCAAGGACAAGTTCGAAGGTCTGAACGAGAGCTACGAAGTCGTGGACGGCTGGACGGTCAACATTCCGTACTCCGTGTACACCGGCGAGTAATTTGCAGATGATTTTTGAATGACTCAATGCGGAGGGTCTCACAGCGATGAGTCCCTCCGCATGTTTCATGTGTGAGGCGAAGCGCGCAGGGGCGGGCTTTCGCCAGAAGGGAGAAGCACAGCATGGCAGAAAACGTACTTCTTCGTATGGAGGGCATCTGCAAGAGTTTCCCGGGCGTCAAGGCACTGGATAACGCTCAGCTGTCCGTCAGAGCCGGTACGGTTCATGCTCTGATGGGCGAGAACGGCGCGGGAAAATCGACGCTGATGAAATGCCTGTTCGGTATTTATTCCAAGGATGCCGGACACATTTACCTCGACGGCAAGGAGATCGATTTCAAATCTTCCAGAGAGGCTCTGGATAACGGCGTGGCGATGGTGCATCAGGAGCTCAACCAGGCACTCAAACGCACGGTTATGGATAACATCTGGCTTGGACGTTATCCGCTGGTGAAGAAAGGATTGCCGTTTGTATCTGACAAGCAGAGCTACAACGACACGAAAAAGGTCTTTGAAGACCTGGGCATTAACGTCAACCCCAGAACGATCATGAGCACCATGCCGGTCTCCCAGAGGCAGATGGTTGAAATCGCGAAGGCGGTTTCCTTCAACTCCAAGGTCATCGTGTTCGACGAACCGACGTCTTCCCTGACGGAGACGGAGGTTGAGCATCTGTTCCGAATCATCAACATGCTCAAGCAGCGCGGCTGCGGCATCGTCTACATCTCTCACAAGATGGAAGAAATTCTCAGAATTTCCGACGACGTCACCATCATGCGCGACGGACAGTGGGTTGCGACCCGCCCGGCGAAAGAGCTGACGATGGATGAAATCATCCGTCTGATGGTTGGACGTCCGCTGACCAACCGTTTCCCGCCCAAGGATAACGTGGTCGGCACGGAGGATATTCTCAAGGTCGAAGGACTGACTGCAGAGTATTCTCACCTGAAGGACGCGAGCATCCATGTGCGCAAGGGCGAAATCCTCGGCGTTGCGGGTCTGGACAGTTCCGGACGCACCGAGCTGCTGGAGAATATCTTCGGCAACGCGACGCGCAAGAGCGGCAAGATCTACAAGAACGGCAAGCTGGTCACCAACAAGACGCCGCAGGAGTCCATCAAGAACGGTTTCGCGCTGGTGACGGAAGAACGCCGCGCAACCGGTATTCTCGGTATTCTGGATATTCGCGCAAACACGGTTATTGCCAGCCTGAAAAAGTATAAGATTGGTCCGTTCCTCAGCGATAAAAAGATGGCTGCGGCGACGGACAGCATGATTAAGGCGATGCGCATTAAGACGCCGAACCAGCAGACCAAGATCAACACGCTTTCCGGCGGCAACCAGCAGAAGGTTATTTTCGGACGCTGGATTCTGACTCATCCGGATGTGCTGCTGTTGGATGAGCCGACCCGCGGCATTGACGTCGGCGCAAAGTACGAAATCTATCAGCTTATTCAGGATTTGGCAAAGCAGGGCAAGGCGGTCGTGATGGTTTCCTCCGAAATGCCCGAGCTGCTTGGCGTCTGCAACCGCATCGTCGTCATGTCCGGCGGACGTGTCGCGGGCGAGGTGGACGCAGACAACACCACGCAGGAAGAGATTATGACCCTGGCTGCGAAATACGCATAAGGAGGACGACATCCCATGCCCGGAAAAATGGATTCTTTCAAAGCGCTGTCTGCTCATGATAAGCGCCACGCGGTGGTCAACTGGCTGCTTGACCACGCGATGATCATCATCATTCTGCTGCTGGCGGTGTACGTCCAGATTCAGCGTCCGCAGTTCTTCGGCGTTCCGTCGCTGGTGAACATCATCTCCCTGACGGCTGCCCGTCTGCCGATGGCGCTGGGCGTTGCCGGTTGTATCGTGCTTGCCGGTACGGACTTGACCGGCGGACGTGTTGCGGGCTTGACCGCTTTCGTCGCGGCAATCCTGCTGCAGAAGGCTGGCGCGAACGGCCGCTTCATCGCTGAAGGCGTTCCGCAGAACCTGCTGCTGGTCGTGCTGCTGGTGATGGTCATCGGCGCGTGCATCGGCTTCGTCAACGGCTTTGTCATGGCGAAGTGGAAGCTGCATCCGTACATCATCACGCTGGCGATGCAGATGATCACCTATGGTATCTACCTGACGGTTTCCAACTCCAAGCAGGTTTCCAGCCTGGACGCGAGCTACACCACCAACTTCGTGACCAAGTCTGTCATGAAGTTCGGAACGACCGCTGTGCCGATGTATGTCGTGCTGGCGATTATTGTGACCGCTGTTATGTGGGTCGTCTGGAACAAGACGACGTTCGGCAAGAACATGTTCGCTGTCGGCTCTAACGAAGAAGCGGCGCGTGTTTCCGGCGTCAACGTTATGGCGACCATCATCGGCGTGTTCATGCTCGCCGGTGCGCTCTATGGCTACACGGGCTTCATCGAGGCGGCTCGTCTGGGTTCCTCTACGGCGACCCTGGGTCTGAACTATGAGGCAGACGCCATCTCTGCGGCGGTTATCGGCGGCGTATCCTTCGTCGGCGGCACCGGTAAGATCAGCGGCGTTATCCTCGGCGTGTTCATGATGCAGCTCATTATTTCCGGTATGACCTTCCTCGGCATCTCCGGCAATATCACCTACATCATCAAGGGCGCGGTCATCCTCATCGCGTGTATCCTCGATATGCGTAAGTACATGACTCGCAAGTAAGATTGAAAAGCTAAAGAAAACCTGCTGATGAGCAATCGGCAGGTTTTTTTGAAATCAGAAGGCAAAAGGAGAAATGATATGTCTGAACAGGACAACAAGCCGAAGCAGCAGGAAGAAAAAAAAGACGGCGTGCGCCACAACTGGGTCACGGATATCTATGACAAAATGAATATTTCCGTGCGTTCGCTGGATATCGCGCTGATTGTTCTTTGCGCAATCGTTGTGTTCTGCTTTATCTACGGCGCGAATCACTAAAAACAAAGATGATAATAATTCTCAAAAAATGTTTTCAAAACACTTGACAATTACGCGAATGTCGTGTATGATAATGATACAGATTCTCAAGAACGGAGTGAGCAGACGATGAAAGCGAGAATCAGCGCACAGGCGAAAATGGTTCTCGGCGTCCTTTCGGAAAAACGCTGCCACCTGACCGCCGATGAGATTCTGGAAAGTCTGGACGGGATCGGGACGGCGACGGTCTATCGTGCGCTTGACCACCTGACGGAGATGGGTCTGATTCGCAGGCTGTCCGTCGGAAAGAAAAGCGCGGTGTACGAATATATCCGCACCAATCATATGCACTTTGTCTGCGAACGATGCGGAAATATATTCGATATCGAAGCGGATTTCACCGGAATGGCTGCCGAGGCGGCAAAGCACTTCGGACATCGGGTCAGCTGGTGCGAAATGACCGGGCACGGCGTTTGCCGAGACTGTTTGGAGAAAGAAAAGGCGTCAACCGGGGAAGAATAAGCGAGAGCTGTCTTCTCGGCTCAACAAAAAAACGACAAATCAAAATCAAGGAGGAAACGATGATGAAAAAGTGGGTTTGCACGGTTTGCGGTTATGTTTGGGAAGGCGAGAATCCGCCTGAGAAGTGCCCGCAGTGCGGCGTTCCGGCGAGCAAGTTCGTCGAGCAGAAGGGCGAAATGGCTTGGGCTGCCGAGCATGTGGTCGGCGTAGCGCAGGGCGCTCCGCAGGAGATCATCGACGGTCTGCGTGCGAATTTCGCGGGCGAGTGCAGCGAGGTCGGCATGTATCTGGCGATGGCGCGTGTTGCGCACCGCGAGGGCTATCCGGAGATCGGTCTGTACTGGGAGAAGGCAGCTTACGAAGAGGCTGAGCATGCGGCGAAGTTCGCGGAGATGCTGGGCGAAGTCGTGACCGACTCCACCAAGAAGAACCTTGAGATGCGCGTTGAAGCCGAAAACGGCGCGACCGCGGGCAAGACCGAACTGGCGAAGCTTGCCAAGCAGCATAACCTCGACGCGATCCACGACACCGTGCACGAGATGGCTCGCGACGAAGCCCGCCACGGCAAGGCGTTTGCGGGACTGCTCAAGCGTTATTTCGGCAAGTAAGCCGACACAGTCTGCGGTGACTTCCGCCGGAATTTGATGAAAAATCGGGCTTTGACACACGCGGACGATATAAACCGATAGAAAAAACGAGGGCTGCATCTTGAAAGAGGTGCAGCCCTCGTTTCGTGTGGAGTGGTACAAAAGTTGTACACTAGATTTCAAACTGCGTGAAAAAAGGGTGAAAACAGCTCAAAGTGGTACATTACAAATTAGTTTATCGTTGCTCCATGTTTGTTGATGTATCAGCCATTTCCACCTGGCATAAAGTCATCCGTAATGGGGTCTCCCGGTTTGCCAAACCATGACCCTTCAAGATCATCGCCGGTAGGGGTACTCCTCTCGAAATCAGGAGCTGGCGATAACCCTTCACGGAGCATGAATCCAACGTGCCCATCTTCGGTCTGTACATGACACCAGTTTTCGCTTACACCAAGCACGCAAACTGTCGATCCGTTCTTATACAGGCCTAAGGAAACAGAGCTGGTTGATTGCCTCTGCCGCAAATTCAACCCTATTCCATTCGCATTTTCAATTTTTACAGATGGCATGGCATAGCCGACTGCGGATTGATCCTGCCCAAAGGCTAGGTATTGGGTCATCATGTAGCCTTCCAAGGTGTGAATCCGAACCTTTGTCCAGCCATTATGATCGCCGCCTAGCACTTCAACAGGCGTTCCGCTGTAATATTTTCCAAGCGTTGGCGCATCCTGACCCGGCTTTGTTCTCAGGTTGAGGCGATCAATAGAATTGGGATTGTTGACGACAGCACTGCTATTGGCTGGTCGCATTGTGCTGCCAGGGATAACGGTGCTCGTATTGCCATTTGCGCTGCCACTGCTATTCTGGAATTCGAGTACGGGTGACAACCGCTCCCGCAGCATGAATCCAACATTTCCGTCCTCCGTCTGTACATGGCACCAAGTTTCGCTTACGCCGAATACTCGAACCGTTGCCCCGTTTTTATACAGACCCAGGGAAATGGAGCCGGTCGACTGCGATTTA
>ENA-OUPA01000568-OUPA01000568.1-human-gut-metagenome-genome-assembly--contig:-NODE-568-length-23758-cov-25.2853_pt1 | contig 23758 bp, 18 predicted proteins | sample MGYA00237939_ERZ548770 | MGnify/ENA primary metagenome ERZ548770 (study PRJEB26490, sample SAMN05356877) | human gut metagenome | biome: terrestrial biome; feature: human-associated habitat; material...
TGTAAAGCAGTAACGGGCGGCGGCGGAAAGCGTGCGGGCCGGGCATGCCCGGCCCCTATGGGGGTGGTGGAGGGGTGAGCGGGTGCTGGTGGAGGGGTATCATTGGGCCTCTAACAGCTGTTCGCGCATCCATTTCAGGATGCGGCGCTCGCGGCGGGAGATCTGGACCTGGGTCGTACCGAGGACGCGGGCGGTCTCGCTCTGGGTGCGGCCCGCGAAAAAGCGCAGACGGATGAGCTGGCGGTCACCGCTGTCCAGCCTGTCCATCACCTCAACCAGACCGATGCGGTCCGAGAGTGCTTCCTCCGGGGACTCCACCGGCACGTCAAACTCCCGCAGGCCGTCCTCGTCGTCCACGGGCGTCAGGCTCAGGGTCGGCAGGGCCGCGCGGATGGCCAGAGCGATCTGCTCCGGGGTCGTGCCCAGCGTCTCGGCCAGCTCGGTCACGCCGGGCTCCTGGCCGGTGCGCTTGAGGCAGCGCTCACGCTCGGCATTGATTTTAAGGCTCAGCTCCTTTAACGAACGGCTGACCTTGACTGTGCCGCCATCTCGGAACAGCTTTTTGATCTCGCCCAGGATGACCGGCACGGCATAGGTGGAAAAGCAGACGCCGCGCCCGGTATCAAACCCGTCGCAGGCCTTCACAAGACCCAGACAGCCCGCGGCGTAGAGTTCCTCATACTCGATGCCCCGCCCCTTGAACCGCCCGGCGCAGGCGTGGACAAGGCCGAGGTTTCTCTCAATAAATTCTTCGCGCGGCAGCTGGTGCATATCCGTGGGCATGACTGTCCCCTCCTTCTATATATGTAGGGGGTCACGCACGGGCATCCAGCCGCTTGGTCAGGGTCACGCGGGTGCCGCGGCCCGGCGTGGAGGAGACCTTGACCTTGTCCATAAAGCTCTGCATGACGGCAAAGCCCAGACCCGCGCGCTCCTCGGCGTCGCCGGTGGTGAACATCGGCTCCATCGCCTTCGCAATATCCGGGATGCCGACGCCGCGGTCCGTGATGGTAATACGCACAATGCCGCCCTCATAGATGGCCGCCGTCATTGTGATGGGGCCGATCTTGTCCGGGTAGGCGTGGACGATGCAGTTGGTCACGGCCTCGGAGACAGCGGTTTTCATATCGGCGAGCTGGGGCACTGTGGGATCAAGCTGCACAAGAAACGCGGCCAGCGCCGCGCGGGCGAAGCCCTCGTTGACGGAGCGGCCCGCAAACGTAATTTTTACCTGATTGAGCATCTTCATCGGTGTTCACCTCCGTTCAGGCGTAGGTTATGTGGGCCAGGTCGAGCATCCGCCGCACGGCGCGCGGCGGGTTCTGGACGGTCAGCCGCCCGCCCAGTGCGCTTACGTGGCGCCCGCGGCCCAAAATCAGGCCGACGCCCGAGGAATCCATGAAGGTGACGCCCGAGAAGTCGAGCGTCAGCAGCTCGGGCAGGCGGTCATCGACCTGGGCATCGATCTCCCGCCGCAGTGTCTGGGCGGCGTGGTGGTCGATCTCGCCGCTCAAATAGGCGGCCAGTGTGCCGCTGCCGGGCACGAAGGTTACTTTGGCCATAGGGTTGTCCTCTTTTTTCATTTATAAGGGTATACAGGGTAGTGTTGGGAAGGTTGCGGGCCGGGCATGCCCGGCCCCTACGGGGAGAGTTAAAAATCAACGGGTAATTTCCGGCAGGGGGTGTTGAGACAAAATAAAAAACCCGTATCGTTATGATACAGGCTTACGGGTGCGTATTTTGTTGAAATGGCGATGGCCGGTTATTTTTCTGCTTCTTTGAGAAGCAGCGGGCGGGCCTCGGCGGCAAGGTAGAGCGAACCGCAGACAACAACGCCCGCGAGGTTGTTCTCGTCCGCGTAGTCCACGGCCTTGCGGATGGCATCGGCGACACTGTCGGCGGCCTCGGCGTCGGTGTGGAAACGTGCCTCCTTCTGCAATTCCTCGGCGCTCAATGCGCGGGGGCAGTTGGGCGTGACGGTGTAGATCTTGGCAAAGCAGGGGGCCAGATCGGACAGCATATCCTTATAGTCCTTGTCGGCCAGCACGCCCAGCACACCGACGAGGTTTTCCTCAAAGTCGGCGCGGGTCAGGGTCGCGGCCAGCATTTTAGCACCGTCCGGGTTGTGGCAGCCGTCGAGCAGCAGCAGCGGATGGCGGCGCAGCACCTCGATGCGGGCGGGCATCCGGGCATCGGCAAGGCCCTGCAGAATGGCGTCATCCGAAATATCATAGCCGAACTCGCGCCAGAGAGCCAGCGCGATTTCGACAGCCATGGCGGCGTGGTTCGCCTGGTGCGTACCGGGCAGGCCCAGTGCGGCGCGATAGCCGCCGTAGTCGATGCGGTTTTCCAGCCGCTTGCCGCGCAGCAGCGTCAAATCGTCCTTATCGGGCGTGATGATGCTCGTGTGCGCCTCGGCAGCGGCGGTCAGGATCGGCCCCATAGCCTCCGCAGGCTGGTCGGGATAGTTGACGACGACGGTTCCTTCTTTTATAATACCGGCCTTCTCGGCGGCAATTTTATCAAGGGTATCTCCCAGGACTTCCATGTGGTCATAGCCGATCTTTGTGATGGCTGCCACGAGCTTGTGGGGCACGACGTTCGTTGCGTCGCAGCGCCCGCCAAGGCCGGTCTCCAGCACGACCAGGTCACACTTTTCGCGGGCAAACCAGAGGAACGCCAGCGCAGTGACGGCCTCAAACTCCACAGGCTTCTCGCCGCCCTCGGCCTCGATGGCGTCAATCGCGTCGAGCACCTTCTCCGTCAGGTTTGCCAGCGTGCGGGGCGGGATCATCTCGCCGTCGATCTGAAACCGCTCACGGAAGTCCACCACATACGGGCTAATGGTCAGACCGGTCTTGTAGCCCGCTGCCGTCAGGATGGAGGACGTCATGGCCGCAAGGCTGCCCTTGCCGTTCGTGCCCGCAATGTGGATGCACTGCAGCTCCTTTTCGGGGTTTCCCAGATGGTCGCACAGGTTCTGCATCCGGGCCAGACCGGGTGCGCCCTGCCCCATGCGCGGCAGGGCGTGCAGGGCTTCCATTGCCTGTTGGGTCGTCATTCTTCGTCCTCCTCATAGTTATCCTCGTCGGGTTCGGGGCGGTTCAGCTGTGCCTCGTGGGCACGGTGGGCGGCGCGGCGGGCCAGCCGTTCATGCTCGCGGCGGCGCAGCTCCTCGCTCTCGGCGCGCAGTGCGCGGTTCTCCTGCTTGACGCGGATGAATGCGGTAACGCCGCGCACGATCAGCAGGATGATGAGTGCAAACAGCAGTCCCGCCACGACGCCGGACATATCGATCCAGACATCCACCACCGACGAGGTGCGGTTGGGGCTGTGCAGCTGGATGGTCTCATCCATCAGCGCCGTTGTCATGCCGCCCAGCAGCGGCCAGCTCATGTGGCGCACAAAATGCTTTGTGTACACGCGGATGCAGAGCATCAGCAGAAAGCCTTCCAGCGCAAACTCCGAAAAGTGCGCGAGCTTACGGATCAGATGCTCCGACAATGGGCCGAGATGCACCTTGGCCAGCGCACTGTTGACCAGCTGCATGACGGCCTGGCTGCGTGCGGACGACTGGGCACCGTTTTCCAGTGAGTTGCGAAAGATAAACATAATGCAGGCGATCAGTGCCGCCGTAAATACCACGCGGAACAAGATCAGCCACGGACTGGTTCTTTCTTTTTCCATAATACTCCTTTATAGATACTCCTCTATAAACCTGTATTATAGCACGCAGCCCGCATAAGAGCAAGCGCCCTGCCGCAGTTTTCCTCATACTATAGGCCCGGCCTTGTAAGTTGTCAAGGCACGGTTTTTGTGGTATTCTAATGAAAAGAATGTATTTTGCGGGGGAATGGCCATGAACATCCAGATTTTCGGCACGAACAAGAGCTTTGACACCAAAAAGGCGCAGCGGTGGTTCAAGGAGCGCGGCATCCGATTCCAGATGATCGACATGAAGGAAAAGGGCATGAGCCGCGGCGAGTTCGACAACGTCTGCCGCGCCGTGGGCGGCTGGGCAAAGCTCGTCGACGAAAACGCAAAGGACAAGGACACACTGGCGCTTTTGAAGTGGCTCGACGAGAGCCAGCAGGCCGACAAGCTGTTTGAGAACCAGCAGCTCGTCCGCCAGCCCATTGTGCGCAACGGCAGACAGGCCACCGTAGGCTACTGCCCCGAGGTGTGGGAGAAGTGGGAGTAAGACAGACAGCTTACCTCTCTCTGCAGGAGCCTAGGGGCCCGACAGATTTGCGCATCCGCCCTTGACAAATCCGCCGCATTGCGGTACATTATAAGGTACAAATGCAGTGCGAAAGAGTGTGCCCGCGTCGTACCTTTGCAGCAAGCCGGGGAGGATGCAAGCCCGGTACGGTGCGGCGGGTGCTGTCACTTTCAAGCAGGCGCGGTGAGAGGGGCTTCTCCCCTGCCAGCCGCACACGGGGTTGCCGCCGTTATCAGGGCAGGCGGGCTTGTCGGCCTGCCGCAAAGCGGCCCGATCGGGCAACTTGGGTGGTACCGCGACTTGAGCTTTTCAGGCCGTCCCATGATAAACTCATGGGGCGGCCTTTTTTATTTTGTCCAAATGTAAAAATCACGCCCCGCACATTCACGAGGAGGTTTACACTATGCCGAAGGAACTCGCCAAACAGTATGCCCCGCAGGGCACCGAGGATCGCATCTATCAGAACTGGTGCGACAAGGGGTATTTCCATACCCAGATCGACCGCAGCAAAAAGCCGTTTACCATCGTCATGCCGCCGCCGAACGTCACCGGCCAGCTGCACATGGGCCACGCCATGGATGAGACCTGGCAGGACATCCTGACCCGCTACAAGCGGATGCAGGGCTATGCCGCGCTGTGGGTGCCCGGCACCGACCATGCGTCCATTGCCACCGAGGCCAAGGTCGTCGCCAAAATGCGCGAGGAGGGCCTGACCAAGGAGATGGTGGGCCGCGACGGCTTTCTGGAGCGTGCCTGGGACTGGAAGAACACCTATGGCAACCGCATCGTCAGCCAGCTGAAGAAGCTGGGCTGCTCCTGCGACTGGCAGCGTGAGCGCTTCACGATGGATGAGGGCTGCTCCGACGCCGTCAAGGAGGTCTTTGTCCGTCTGTACAATGAGGGGCTGATCTACCGCGGCAACCGCATGGTCAACTGGTGCCCCCACTGCAACACCTCGATTTCCGACGCCGAGGTCGAGTATGAGGCCAAGGAGGGCAGCTTCTGGCATCTGCTCTACCCCGTCAAGGAGACCGGCGAAATGCTGGAGCTGGCCACGACCCGCCCCGAGACGATGCTGGGTGATACCGCTGTTGCCATCAACGCCGAGGACCCGCGCTACAAGCACCTGCACGGCTGCCATGTCGTACTGCCGCTGCTGGGCCGCGAAATTCCCATCGTCTGCGACGAGCACGCCGACATGGAGAAGGGCACCGGCGTTGTGAAGATCACCCCCGCCCACGACCCCAACGACTTTGAGGTCGGCAAGCGCCACGACCTGCCGATGATCCGTGTGCTGACCTACGACGGCCACATGACCGGCGCCGCCGACAAGGCCGCCGTCGATGCCGAGAAGGCCGCGGGCCGCGCTGCTGCCGACGAGCCGGACGTGCTGGACTGCGGTAAGTATGCCGGCATGACCGCGCTGGAGGCCCGCAAAGCCATTCTGGCCGATTTGGAGGCCTGCGGTGCGCTGAAGGAGACCGAGCCGCTGACCCACGACGTGGGCACCTGCTACCGCTGCCACTCGGTCATTGAGCCGATGGTCTCCAAGCAGTGGTTCGTTAAGATGGAGCCGCTGGCCAAGCCCGCCATCGAGAGCGTCGAGAAGGGCGAGATCAAGTTCGTGCCCGAGCGCTTCACCAAGAACTATATCAACTGGATGAAGGGTGGCCGTGACTGGTGCATCAGCCGCCAACTGTGGTGGGGCCACCAGATCCCCGCCTGGTACTGCGACGACTGCGGCGAGACCGTCGTGGCCAAGGAAGCCCCCTGCATCTGCCCCAAGTGCGGCAGCTCCAACATGACCCAGGACCCCGACACGCTGGACACCTGGTTCAGCTCTGCCCTGTGGCCGTTCTCCACGCTGGGCTGGCCCAACGAGAACGCCGAGGATTACAACTACTTCTACCCCACGAACACGCTGGTCACCGGCTATGACATCATCGGCTTCTGGGTGTCCCGCATGATCTTCTCGGGTCTGGCCTACACCGGCAAGGCACCGTTTGACACGGTACTGATCCACGGCATTGTCCGCGACAGCCAGGGCCGCAAAATGTCCAAATCCCTGGGCAACGGCATTGACCCGCTGGAGGTCATTGAGCAGTACGGCGCGGACGCGCTGCGCATGATGCTGATCATCGGCTCCACCGCAGGCAACGATATGCGCTACAGCGATGAAAAAGTCCTTGCCTGCCGCAACTTTGCCAACAAGCTGTGGAACGCCTCCCGCTTTGTGCAGATGAACCTGCCCGAGGACTTTGCGCCGGGTCTGCCCGAGGAAAGCCTGCTCGACATGAGCGACAAGTGGATTTTGTCCGAGCTTGCCAAGGTCGCCGCCGAGGCTACCGCCAACCTCGACAAGTACGAGCTGGGTCTGGCCGCCGAGAAGGTCGAGAACTTCATCTGGGAGGTCTACTGCGACTGGTATATCGAGATCTGCAAGACCCGCCTGAACGGCGAGGACGCGGCAGCCGCCGACGCGGCCCGCAAGGTACTGGTCTACGTGCTGGACAAGGCGCTCAAGCTGCTGCACCCCTTCATGCCGTTCATCACCGAGGAGATCTATCAGGCTCTGCCCGGCAGCGCCGAGACCATCATGAACGAGAAGTGGCCCGGCGACGAGAACATGAAGGTCTGGGCCGAGGACTGCGCCGACTTTGAAAAGCTGATGGACTACATCAAGGCTGTCCGCGCCATGCGTGCCGAGATGAACGTCCACCCCGCCAAAAAGACGAGCATGGTCATTGAGACTGCCTCCCCCGCCGCGTTTGAGAAGGGCGGCGCGTATCTGGCCCGCTTTGCCTTTGCCACCGACGTGACGGTCACGGCAAAGTACGAGGGCAGCACCGACGGCATGGTCAACGTGGCGACCCCCGACGCGAAGGGCTTTATCCCGATGATGGAGCTGATCGACCGCGACAAGGAGCTGGCCCGCCTGAACAAGGAGCTGACCAAGGCCGAGAAGGAGCTGGGCATGTTCACGAACCAGCTGAACAACCCGAAGTTCGTCGAGAAGGCCCCGGCGAAGCTCGTCGAGGAGACCCGCGCCAAGCTGGCTGCCGCCCAGGACAAGGCCGCCAAGATCAAGGAGAGCATTGCGGCGCTGGGGTAAGTCTGAAGGCTTCCCCCGTGGGGGAAGCTGTCACCGCAGGCGACTGATGAGGGCAGCGTTTCCGCCGCAGCTCGTTCACGGGCAATACTGGCACACTCGCCCCTCATCCGGCCCTTCGGGCCACCTTCCCCCGTAGGGGAAGGCTTTTCAGCCACAAACAAAAAATAACCCCGCCCCGTCAGGAACTGCATCCTGACGGGGCGGGGTTTTCTCGTTACAGCACAAAAATTGCAGAGGAATCGTTACAAGGGCAAATTACTTGCGGCGCTTGCCCTTGCCGCCCTTGCGGGTGTTGGTCTTGGCAGCGGCGGTCTTGACGGCCTCGACGGCCTTCTCGGCAGCGGGCTTGGCAGCCTCAACAGCCTTCTCAACAACAGGCTCGGCAGCCTTGACGGCCTTCTCGACGACGGGCTTCGCAGCCTTGACAGCCTTCTCAGCGGCAGGCTTGGCAGCTTTGACGGCCTTCTCGACGACAGGCTCAGCAGCCTTGACGACCTCGGTGGCGGCCTTCTCGGCAGCGGCCTTGGCCTTAACGGTGGTGGCCTTCACGCTGGTCTTGGGCTTGCGGGTGACCTCGTTGATGGTCCAGAACTGGTTGTCACCGTTGACGTCAGCCCAGATCTGCAGCACGGTGCCGTTCTCGGTAGCCATGCCGGGGTCCAGCAGCTTGCCGGCCAGATTGGACTTGATCTTGACGCGGCCATCGTTGGTAGGCTCCACGACCCACAGCTGGCTGGATGCCTGGGCACCCTCCCACTGGTGGACGCGGGTGCCGTCGCTGACGCCGCCCATGTCCAGATCCATCATCTTGCCGGTGAAGCGGTTCTGGATGCGGTAAACGCCGTCGCCTGCTGCGACGAAGTTCCACTGCTGCCACTCAAAGTTGGCGTTGTCCATCAGCTGGATCTTCGCGCCATTGTCAATGTTATAGTCAGCAACCTCAATGACCTTGCCGTTGGCGGCGCTGATGGTATAGAACTTACCCTCGGTAAGTACGGTCTGTGCAATCTTCTTCGGTGCCATAATTGGTCCTCCTATAGTTATATCCTGTATATTATGCGGCAAATCTTGTTTGTAGTTTCCCTCATGCCGCGTGGTCAAACACCGCTTTTTGCGTGTCTACGTATCCTATTATAACCACTTTTTACCTTCCCGTCAACTTTTTTGGCGCTGTTGCGGCATTTTGCACAAAAACCGCCGGGACGGCAGATGCTATCCCGGCAGTTTTGATTGATTTTATGCCGTTTTGCGGCTTTTTTCGACCTCTCTGCGTTTAAGAGTTCTCGGCAAAGTTGCCGGTGTACAGGCGGTAATAGCGGCCCTTCTGGGCGATCAGCTCGTCGTGGGTGCCGCGCTCAATGATACGGCCCTGCTCCAGCACCATGATGCAGTCCGAGTTGCGCACGGTGGACAGACGGTGGGCAATGACGAAGGTCGTGCGACCATACATCAGGCCGTCCATGCCGTCCTGCACAAGCTTCTCGGTGCGGGTGTCGATGGAGGACGTTGCCTCGTCCAGGATCAGCACCGGCGGGTCTGCGACAGCCGCGCGGGCAATCGCCAGCAGCTGGCGCTGGCCCTGGCTCAGATTCGTGCCGTCGCCGGTCAGCATCGTGTTGTAGCCTTCGGGCAGATGCTTGATGAAGGTATCCGCATTCGCGAGCTTCGCGGCGGCCATGCACTCCTCATCGGTGGCGGTCAGGCGGCCATAGCGGATGTTCTCCATGACCGTGCCGGTGAACAGGTGGGTATCCTGCAGGACGATGCCCAGAGAGGAGCGCAGCGCGTCCTTCTCAATGGACTTGATGTCGTGGCCGTCGTACAGGATCCGGCCCTTCTGGATGTCGTAGAAGCGGTTGATAAGGTTCGTGATCGTCGTCTTGCCCGCGCCGGTGGAGCCGACAAAGGCGATCTTCTGCCCCGGACGGCCATACAGGTTGATGTCATGCAGGACGATCTTCTTCTCGTCGTAGCCGAAGTCCACATCCTTAAAGACGATGTCGCCCTCCAGCTTGGCGTACCGGGGCTTGCCGTCGGCATCCATGCGTTTCCACGCCCACATGCCGGTGGACTCGTTCGTCTCGGTGACAGTATCGTCCGCTTCGTACTTGGCGTGGACCAGGGTGATGTCGCCCTCGTTGACCTCGGGCTTTTCATCCAGCAGTGCAAAGATACGCGCACCGCCGGCCAGCGCCATAACGACGGAGTTCAGCTGCATGGAGATCTGGCTGATGGGCTGGTTGAACTGGCGGGTCAGCACAAGGAAGCTGGCGAGGCCGCCCAGCGTAAAGCCGCCGAAGCCGTTGATAGCCAGCGCACCGCCGAGGATGGCGCAGAACACGTAGGACAGGTTGCCCAGCTGGCCGTTGACGGGCATTGCTACCAGCGAATAGGAGTTTGCCTTGTCGGCGCTGTGGAACAGCTCATCGTTGAGCCTGTCGAACTCCTCAATGGCAATTTCCTCATGGCAAAAGACCTTGATGACCTTCTGGCCGTTCATCATTTCCTCAATGTAGCCGTTGACCTTGCCCAGCTCCTGCTGCTGCTTGATGAAGTATTTGCCGGAGTTGCCGGTCAGGTACTTCGTCGCCAGCAGCATGACGCCGACCATCGCGAGGGCCAGCACCGTCAGGGGGACGCTCAGATAGAGCATCGAGGCCAGCACGCCGACGAGGGTCACAACCGTGTTGACGAGCTGCGGCAGGCTCTGGCTGATCATCTGGCGCAGCGTGTCAATGTCGTTCGTGTAGACCGACATAATGTCGCCGTGGGCGTGGGTGTCAAAGTATTTGATGGGCAGCGTCTGCATGTGGGTGAACATCTCGTCACGCAGATCCTTCAGCGTGCCCTGGGTGATCCTTGCCATCAGGCGGTTCTGCACAAAGACAGCGGCGATGCCGGCGCAGTAGATGACTGCCACGCGCAGGATAGCCGCGGCCAGGCCGCTGAAGTCCGTGCTGCCCGCCTTGAGCAGCGGCAGAATGTAGCTGTCGATCAGCGTCTGGGAGAACATGACGCCCTGCAGCTGGGCGAACACGGCCAGCAGAATGCAGCAGAGCACCACAATGACCTGTGCCTTATAGCGGCTCATAACATAGGCGAGGATGCGCTTGAACACCTTGCCGGGGTTTTCGACCTTGGGGCGGGGGCCATTGCTGCGCCCGCCGGGGCCGACCTTTACGACTTTAGGCTGCTGTGCCATTATGCCTCCCCTCCCTTCTCATCAAAGTCGCCGGAACCTTTGGTCTGGCTGTTGTAGACATCCTGGTAGATGGCATTTGTTTTCAGCAGGTTGGCCGGGGTGTCAAAGCCGCTGACCCTGCCGTTGTCGAGCACGAGGATCTTGTCCGCATTTTCCACGGAGGAAATGCGCTGGGCGATGATGAACACCGTCGTGCCGGGGATTTTTTCCGCAAACGAATGGCGGATCTTTGCGTCCGTCGCGGTATCGACGGCGGAGGTGGAGTCGTCCAGGATCAGGATGCGGGGCTTTTTCAGCAGTGCGCGGGCAATGCAGAGGCGCTGCTTCTGGCCGCCGGAGACGTTGTTGCCGCCCTGCTCGATGTGGGTCTGGTACTTGTCGGGGAAGCGCTCGATAAATTCATCGGCGCAGGCCTGCTTGCAGGCGTCCTCGATCTCGGCGTCGGTGGCGTCGGGGTTGCCCCAGCGCAGGTTCTCGGCAATCGTGCCGCTGAACAGCTCGTTCTTCTGCAGCACCATGGCGACGTTGTTGCGCAGGGTGTCGAGGTCATATCTGCGCACATCAACGCCGCCGATGGTCACGCTGCCCTCGGTCACGTCGTACAGACGCGGCAGCAGCTGCACAAGGCTGGACTTAGCCGAACCGGTGCCGCCAATGATGCCGATGGTCTCGCCGGACTTGATGTCGAGGTCAATGTCCTCGAGGGCCTTCTCGCCATCCTTTTTATAGGCAAAGCTGACGTGGTCGAACTTGACGGAGCCGTCCCTGACCTCCATAACGGGATCCTCACCGTTCGTCAGGTCGGACTGCTCGTCCAGCACCTCGGCTACGCGCTTGGCGGAGGCTGCAGACATCGTGATCATGACGAACACCATGGACAGCATCATCAGGCTCATAAGGATGTTCATGCAGTAGCTCAGCATGCTCATCAGGTCGCCGGTGGTGAAGGTCGTTGCGCCGGAGCTGACGATGAGCTGGGCACCGATCCAGGAGATGAGCAGGATGCAGCTGTAGACGGTCAGCTGCATGAGCGGGGCGTTCCAGGCCAGGATCAGCTCGGCACGCATCAGCAGATTGCGCACATTCTCGCTGGCCTTGCGGAACTTCTCGCCCTCAAACTTCTCGCGCACATAGGCCTTGACAACGCGGATGGCGGAGACATTCTCCTGCACGCTCTCGTTCAGGTCGTCGTACTTGCGGAATGCCTCGCCGAAGTACTTGGTGGCGCGGCTCATAATAAAGGCGAGCGCGCAGCCCAGCAGGATGACGGCGATCAAATAGATGTTTGCCAGCCGACGGTTGACCGTGTAGGACATGATCAGCGCCACGATCATGCTGGCGGGCGCACGCACCGACATGCGCAGCATCATCTGGTAGGCGTTCTGGATGTTGGTGACGTCGGTGGTCATGCGGGTGACCAGGCCCGCGGTGGAGTACTTGTCAATGTTGGCAAAGCTGAAGGTCTGGATGTTGCGGAACATGCCGCGGCGCAGGTTGCGGGCAAAGCCCGTGGCTGCGTGGGAGCCGGCCACCGCGCCCAGAATGCCGAACAGCAGGCCGAACAGCGCCGCGACGACCATCTGTGCGCCGACGGTGTAGATGACCTGCATATTGCCCGGCGTGACGCCGTTGTCAATGATGGAGGCCATCATCTTCGGGATGATCATTTCCATGATGACCTCCGCGATCATAAAGATCGGCGTCAGCACGGAGACCAGGCGGAAGCCCTTGGTTTCACGTCCGAGTGTTTTTAACAATTGGTATTTCCCCTCTCTTGTTTGGTATTTTCCTCTTGCAGGAAGTGCTGTGCGTTGCGCAGGGTCTGCTCCAGCACAGCGCGGGCCGCGGCGGCCTGCTGCGGGTCAATGCCGCTTTGCAGGTCATCCTCAAACCGCGCAATGCTTGCCTCGATCTGCTTGTGACAGGCGCGGCCCTTCTCTGTGGCGATAAGGCGCTTTAAGCGGGCGTCTTTCGCCACGGCGCTGCGGGTGATGAAGCCATCCTGCTCCATGCCCTGCAGCATGGCGGTGACGCTGGAGCGGCGAATGTTGAACCACTGCTCAATGTCGCGCTGGTAGACGTCGCGGCCCTGGCGCTCGGCACGGACGATGTCGCCCAGCACCATGCCGCGCACGCCCGACAGCTCCGAGCTGACCTCGGCGTTGATGCGGGCATCCAGCGCACGGCGGATGAGCCGCGAGGTCTGGTTCAGCAGTGCGCCGAAGTGGACATCCGCGCAGCAGCCGCAGTCATCATACGATGATTCGTGCATTTCTTCCCTCCTTTACGATTTTTGGGTCCAAGAAGTTAGATTTCGAATTGTTCGTTGTCTAACTGTTCGTTTGCGTACTTTACAAGTATAACACCGGATTGGGGAATGTCAAGAGGGACGGCGCAGAGTTTTTTGTATAGTGCAGCGGCAAACGAGCAGAGCCCCTTCACCCTGCACTTTCCCGATTCAACGTAGGGGCGGATTCCATATCGGCCCGTGCCCGGCTGTCTTTATTCGCCGCTTTCCCTCTCCACCCCCAGATACGGCAGCACCTTTCCCAGTACCTCGGCGCACACCGGCCCGGAGAGCGCGCCGCCGCTCGTCGTCCAGCTGTGGGGCTCATCCAGGCAGACCAGCACAGCGACCTTGGGGTCGTCGATGGGCGCAACGGAGACAAAGCTCGCAATGCGCGCACCCTCGTTGGCGCTGTCCAGCTTTTGGCTCGTGCCGCTCTTGCCGCCGATGCGGTAGCCCGCCAGCGCGGCCTGCTTACCCGTGCCGCCTGTAACGACACCCTCCATCAGGCGGCACATCGTGGCGGAGGTCTCCGCGCTGATGACGCGGCGCTTCACCGTCGGCTGCACTTCCTTCACAACAGTGCCGTCAGGCGCCGTGATTTTCGCCACAACGTAGGGCTGCATCAGCTCGCCGCCGTTTACCACCGCACAGACCGCCGTGAGCATCTGCAGGTAGCTGACCTTGCTGCTCTGCCCGAACGAGCAGCTCGCCAGCTCCACCGGGCCCATCCGGTCCGCGGTGTAGTATTCGCTGCGCCTGACCTCGCCCGGCAGGTCGATGCCCGTGGCCTCCCGCAGGCCGAAGGCCGCAAAGTAATCGCAGAAGCGTTCTTTTCCAAGCCGCGCACCGATCTGGATAAAGCAGGGGTTGCAGCTGACGGCCAGCCCCCGGGCGAAGGTCTCGGTGCCGTGGATATGCCCGTTTGCACAGCGGAACCGCGTGCCTGCGACGGTTATTTTACCCGCGCAGGTGAAATAGTCCGTGGCCTTACACGCCCCGGAGTCCAGCGCCGCCGACGCCGTGATGAGCTTGAACACGCTGCCCGGCTCATACAGGTCACTGATGGCCTTGTTGCGCCACTGTGCCTGCTGGGCCTTTTGCAGCGCGGCGCTGCGCTCCTCGCCGGTCAGGGCATTCACAGCGTCGCGGACTTCCTTATTTATAAGGGTCCGCGGCGCGTTCGGGTCGTAGTCGGGCTGGCAGGACATCGCCAGCACGGCCCCGGTGTGGACGTCCATCACGATGCCGACGCCGCGCTCGGCTACATGATGCTCCGTCACAGCGGCGGACAGTGCGCTTTCGAGCCAGTGCTGAATGTTCGCGTCGATGGTCAGCGTCAGCGTGCTGCCGGGCACGGCGTCCACCAGCGTCTGGTAGTGCGTCGGCATATCGTAGCCCCAAGCGTTCTTGGCGGTCAGGATGCGCCCGTTCTGCCCGGTCAATTCGTCGTTGTAACGCAGCTCCAGTCCCCACAGGCCCGCGTTGTCCACGTCGGTAAAGCCTAAAATGCCGCCCATAAAATTCCCCTGCGGGTAGACGCGGCGGGTATCCTGCCGAATTTGTATGCCGTCCACACCGTTCGCCCGGCACCAGTCCCGCACAGCGTCGGCCATCGTCTTATCCACGCGGCGGCGCAGCAGGCAGTCGTTGGAGGTTCGCTGGCTGAATTTGGCCAGCGTATCGGCGTAGTCCAGCTCTAAAATTTCGCTCAACGCCCGCGCAGCCGGTTCTACGGCGTCGTCGGCCATCTCCCGCGGGGCGGCGCGGATGGTCCAGCAGGTCTCGCTGGCGGCCAGCAGCGTACCGTCGGCGGAATAGATCTCCCCGCGGGCGGCGGGCAGCGTGGCCCCGCGCAGTTGCTGGTCGGCGGCGCGTGCCGCGTAGCCGCCGGGGTCGCGCAGCATCAGCACAAACAGCCGCACCGTCAGCCCGCCCAGGCACCCCACCGCCAGCACCGCCGCCAAAAGCCGCATGCGCAGGCGCATTTTTGTATTCTGCTGCGGCGTGATCGGACGCATAGCTCCTGCCCCCTTCCCCATAGAACAGCCTATGAGTGTTCCACTGGCAAAATGCTGAATTATCGCCGGAAAATTCTCTGTATTGTCGATTGACCGTTTAGACACATAAGGTGTATACTATTAATAGCAGATTTTGATATTTAATTATCAAAGTCCGGGAGAGCTATTTTTAAAGGAGGCAAACCCTATGGCTAGATTTACTTTACCCCGTGATCTTTACCACGGACCCCACGCGCTGGAAGCGTTGAAAACGCTGCCCGGCAAGCGAGCCATGATCTGCGTCGGCGGCGGTTCGATGAAGCGCTTCGGCTTCCTGGACCGCGCCGAGGCCTACTTAAAAGAGGCCGGCATGGAGGTAGAGCTGTTTGAAGGCATCGAGCCCGACCCGTCCGTGGAGACGGTCATGAAGGGTGCTGCCGCCATGGACAAGTTCCAGCCCGACTGGATCGTCGCAATCGGCGGCGGCTCCCCCATCGACGCAGCCAAGGCCATGTGGATCAAGTACGAGTACCCCGACATCACGTTTGAGGATATGTGCAAGGTGTTCGGCATCCCGCCGCTGCGCCGCAAGGCCCACTTCTGCGCCATCTCCTCCACCTCCGGTACGGCCACCGAGGTCACGGCCTTCTCGATCATCACCGATTACCAGAAGGGCATCAAGTACCCCATCGCTGACTTTGAGATCACGCCCGATGTCGCCATCGTTGACCCCGAGCTGGCCCACACGATGCCCAAGAAGCTCGTCGCCCACACCGGCATGGACGCCATGACCCACGCCATCGAGGCCTACGTCTCCACCGCGAACTGCGACTTTACCGACCCGCTGGCCCTGCACGCCATCGAGATGATCCAGGCAGATCTGGTCGGCAGCTACAACGGCGATATGGATAAGCGCGACGCGATGCACAATGCCCAGTGCCTGGCCGGTATGGCGTTCTCGAACGCGCTGCTCGGCATCGTACACAGCATGGCTCACAAGACCGGCGCGGCGTTTGCCGATTACGGCGCGCACATCATCCACGGCGCAGCCAACGCCATGTACCTGCCCAAGGTCATCGCCTACAACGCGAAGGATCCCACCGCCAAGGCACGCTACGGCGTCATTGCCGACAAGATGCACCTGGGCGGCGAGAACGACGACGAGAAGGTCGCGCTGCTCATCCAGTATCTGCGCGGCATGAACGACGATCTGAACATTCCGCACTGCATCGGCCACTACGGCCCCGACTCCTACCCCGCCGAGCAGGGCTTTGTCCCCGAGAACGTATTCCTCGAGAGACTGCCCGAGATCGCAAAGAACGCGATCGCCGATGCCTGCACCGGCTCCAACCCGCGCCAGCCGACCCAGGAGGAGATGGAAAAGCTGCTGAAGTGCTGCTACTACGACACCGAGGTCGACTTCTAACCACCGCCCTTCTGCGGCTCCTGCAAGCCGCCGCATGATCTGCCCCGGCCACTAGCTTTTGTGGCCGGGGCTTTTTGCCGCCGCAAAAGTGGGCAAAATCCTTGCGATTTGATTTTTGCGGATTTTTGCTGTACAGGGCGCAGCTACAGCGTCCGCGGGCATTTTTTGCACAAGTGTCAAATCCTTGATTTCGCATAGATTTTGCTGTATACTAATGGTAAAATCCAAGTAAAAGAGGATGGGAGTTTACCATGGCAGCCACTGCAAAATCACAAGGTTCCCTGTTTACCAGGCGGGCGCTGTTCACCCTGATCTGGCCCCTGCTGCTGGAGCAGACTTTAAGCGTCACGATGGGCATGGCCGACACGCTGATGGTCGCCGGTGTGGGTGAAGCCGCTGTCTCCAGCGTATCGCTGGTGGACAGCCTGAATATTTTGATTATTCAGATTTTGTCTGCGCTGGCTACCGGCGGTGCTGTCATTGCCAGCCAGTATCTGGGCCGCCGGGATGAGGAAAACGCCAGCCGCAGCGCCGCCCAGCTGTACAGCGTGCTGGGCATCTCTACGGTTGCGGTGGGTGTTGTCTGTATGCTGCTCTCCCGCCCGATCCTTCGGATGGTGTTCGGCAGCATTGATGAGGATGTCATGCGGTTTGCGCAGCAGTACTTCCTTATCAGTGCGGTGTCCTACCCCTTCATCGGCCTGTACAACGGCGGCGCGGCGCTGTTCCGTGCGCAGGGCAACAGCCGCATCAGTATGCTGGCCAGCCTTGTCATGAACGTCATCAACATTGCGGGCAACGCGCTGCTGATCTACGGTTTCGGCATGGGCGTTATCGGCGCGGCGCTGGCCACGCTGATCGGGCGTGTGTTCGCCGCGGTGTTCATCCTGTGGCAGAACCAGAACCTGCACAATCCCCTGCGCGTGCAGCGCTTCGCTGACCTGCGGCCCCGGCGCAGGCCCATCATGCAGATTTTGTCCATCGGCATCCCGTCGGGTCTGGAAAACGGCATGTTCCAGATCGGCAAGCTGTGTGTCAGCAGCCTGACGTCTACCTTAGGCACCTCGGCCATCGCGGCCAATGCCGTGGCAAACTCGGTCTCGACGCTGGCGAACATCCCCGGCAACACGATGAGCCTTGCCATGATCCCGGTCATCGGGCAGTGCCTTGGCGCAGGCGAGAAAAAGCAGGCGCAGCGCTATTCCGTCACGCTGCTGGGCATCGCCATCACAGGGTTGACCGTCGCGAACGCGGCGCTGTTCTTCCTGATGCCCGAGGTTGTGACCTGGTTCAACCTCTCGGCGGAGGCATCCGCCATGTGTACCCACGTGGTCCACTGGTTCAACCTGTTCAGCATCTTCTTCTGGGCGACGAGCTTTACCCTGCCCAACGCCCTGCGCGCGGGCGGCGACGCCAAGTTTACGATGTCGGTCAGCATCGTCAGCATGTGGCTGTTCCGCGTGATCCTGAGCTATATCTTCGTTCTGCAGTTCCACTTAGGGCTGACCGGAGTCTGGTTCGGTATGTTCATCGACTGGATCTGCCGCAGCCTGTGTTTCCTTGTGCGGTTTGCCCGCGGGAAATGGATGGAGCATAAGGTGATATAAGACGCAAAAAACTCCCTGCCCGGTGCGGACAGGGAGTTTTCTATTGTATGGCGCGGGAAATTACTCCACCATATACTCAAAATCAATACGGCCCAGCGCCACATCGGCGGCCGCGACCCGGATCTTCATGGAAGAACCCAGCATCCAGCTCTTGCCGGTCAGCGGGTCCAGCATGCTGACGCCGTCGATGACCTGCGGTTCACCCTTGCAGAGCTGCGCGGCGGGGACAAAGCCCTCCACCGTGTTGTCCAGCTCGACAAAGACGCCGCGGGGCGTGATGCCGGCCACCGTGCCGGTGTAGACCTCACCGAGATGGTTGTGCATATACTCGGCCTTGTACAGGTCCTCGACATCGCGCTCAATGCGCACGGCGGCGACCTCCTGCTTGCTGGACTTCTCGCTGGCCTGCTGGGCAAACTCGTTGAAGTCGCGCTGCAGCTGGCTGGCGGAGACACCGTTCAGCATCTCGGTCAAAATACGATGAATCGCCAAATCGGGGTAGCGGCGGATGGGGCTGGTGAAGTGGGCGTAGTCCGCCAGCACCAGACCGTAGTGGCCCAGAGGCTGCGGGGCGTAGCGGGCCTTCTGCATGCTGCGCAGAATGCCGGTGTGGACGGGGATCTGGATTGGCTGGCCGCGAGTCTCGTCCAGCAGGGCCGCCAGCTCGAGCTGCGTCGGGATGGGGTTCTTGAACTTGGCGTTCAGGCCGCAGGCCAACAGCGTGGCGGACAGCTTCTCCATCTTCTCGGCGTCGGGGGCCTCGTGCACGCGGTAGACGAACGGGACCTTGTTCGTGCGGCCCGCGTTGGCGGCGCACTGGTTCGCCAGCAGCATAAACTCCTCGATCATGCACTCGGACGTGCCGCGGTCACGCTTGACAATGTCGATGCAGCGTCCGTTCTCGTCCATGACGAGCTTAGCCTCGTTGGACTCGATCTCCATGCCGCCGCGGGCCTTGCGCAAAACCAGGCGCTTGCAGTACAGCTCGTCCATCGTGGGCAGCTGGTCAAGCACGGCCTCATATTTCGTCTTGAGGTCGGTCAGGTCTGCGTCTGTTTCAGACTCCGGGGGCTCCAGCAGGGCGTTGATCTCCTTGTACACGCCCTTGACGCGGCTGCAGATGACGCTCTTGACGAACTTGTAACTGCGGATCTCGCCGTTCTCATCCAGTCGCATCAGACAGGAGAACGCCAGGCGGTCCTCGCCCTCGTTCAGCGAGCAGATGCCGTTGGACAGCTGGGTCGGCAGCATCGGGATGACCTTGTCGGCGTAGTAAATGCTCGTCGCGCGCTCGAACGCTTCCTCATTCAGCGCAGAGCCGGGGCGGACATAATGGCTGACGTCGGCAATGTGAACGCCCAGCTCGTAGCCGTCGTCCAGCTTCTGCAGGCTGATGGCGTCGTCGATGTCCTTCGTCTCGGCGGAGTCAATCGTGAAGATGGGAATGCCGCGCAGGTCCAGGCGCTTCGCGGCCTCGGCGGGGTCAATCGTGGCGTTGTCGTAGGCGCGGGCCTCCTCCAGCACCTCCGGCGGGAACTCCTGGCGGACGCTGCGTCCATACAGGATGGCCTTGGCGCACTCGGACGCATAGTCGGAGGAGCCGAATTTCTCGACAACGGCGGCGCGGTGGTCGCTGTGGCGGTTGCCGCGGTGGGTGATGAGGAAGCCGACCTTGTCGCCCAGGTGCACGCCCTCGCTCCCCTGCTTGGCCAGCAGGAACTTCACGTCGCGGCAGCCGTCCGGCTCCACGGCCATGCGGCCATCCTCGGACAGGCAGACCGTGCCCGCAAAGCGGTTGTTCGGGACCGTGATCTCGACGACCTCGCCCTCGGAGGAGCCCTCCACGCGCGGGTGGTCGAACAGCTTGACGTTGATCTTATCGTTGGGCATTGCGCCGTGCAGCGCGCGGCCCGGGATGAAGATGTCGCCCTCGCCGTCGTCGCGGCTGGCAAAACCGAAGCGCGCGGCCAGCTTGACGAGCGTGCAGGGAATCGTGTTGGGGGCTGCAGCATTCTCATAGGTCGCAAAGCCGGGCACATAGGTGCCGTTGCGCATCGACAGCTCGCCGGTGGCGACCATAGCGGAAACGGTAGTGCGCAGGCGGGAGTTGTCCACCTGCAGGTTGTTCTGCAGTTCGCGCAGCGTCATGGGACGGCGCTTGACCGCGTTTAAAATAGATTTCTGTAACGGTGTCATAGTTGCTCCTTTAATTTACGTCGCACCGCCATCCGACGGTGCCCTACCCTTATATACATCCACAAAAAACGGTCCGCCGGGGCGCTGCTTGCAAAGCCAAAGCGCTTGGCGGACCCTTTTCATCTTTGTTACCCTGCCAAAATCACAGGCGCGCGCTCAAAACGCAGACAACCAGCGTGACGACAAAGAAAACGACGCCGCAGATCTTGGTCAGCTTGGCCAGCTTGGCGTCCACGCCGCGCTCACGGCCTGCTGCCATCGTGGCGGAGCTCTCGCCCATGATCGCGCCGGACAGGCCCTGGCCCTTCTGCTCCTGCGCGAGGGTGAAAACAACGATCAACACGGACACGGCGATGAGGACGACGCCGAGAACGATCTCATACCAGTTCATTAGATTAGCACTCCTTCTATTTCTATCCACGCCGTCGTGACGTGAAAAGTCTCATGCACCGTATAGTATAGCATAGTTTGCCGCACGTTGCAAGCGCTTTTTTCACGTTTTGGGTGTAAAATCAGTTTTGCAGCGCAATTTGTTCGCCCTGCACCAGCGGATAGCGGACCAGCCTGTCCCCGTCAAGGTTTTCCCGATGCATATCGACGGCAGTGATCTGGTGGTTGCCGTAGGTCGTGTAGTAGTAAATGCCTCTGTCAGCGTTGCAGCAGCTTGTGTAGAGCGTAATCTCGTACTTGCCTCCGTCCAGCTCACAGCAGCCGCGCTGCTGCTCGACAGCGTGCAGGATGTGGAAGAACTGCCCGACGCTCTCGGCCTCGCCGCTGCCGGATTTCGCGTTCATCCGCACAAAGGCCGCACGCACAAAGCGGGACTGGCTGGACAGATCGCCCGGCAGGCCCAGTGCGCCGAGGCCGCGGCTGTAGACGGGCAGGTCAAGGCCGTCCGCAAACGCAACCGCAGGCGTGCGCGGCGAGAGTGCGCGGTAGTTGTTCAGTGCGAAAAGCTGCTGCGGGAACGGCGGATTGTTCGTCAGTACACCGACGGGGTTATCGTAGATGTGCAGGCCGCCGGCGGTGGACTCCACCACGATGCTCCCCGTTTTGTCGGCAATGAGCCAGTGCAGCTGCGCGAGGGGCAGCTGCTCACTGAACGGGATATTGACGATGTTGGTTTTTGCAAGCAGCGTGCGCACCTCGGCCAGCGTCGCACAGCTACCCAGCAGCCAGGGGATCAGCTCAAACTGGGCGACGTTGCTTTTGCCATCCTGCGCCGGGTGGTAGACTGCATTGCCGACAAAGTTCAGCCCTGCGATGCCCAGGCCCTTCTCATTGACGGCGTCATAGTAGAGCGGGTACTCCCCCGCCACGTAGGCCATGCCGATCATCGCATATTTTGTGCGGAAGTCCCCCATGCAGCGCAGAGCAAACGGGTAGGCCCGCGGCGTGACGGTAACCTCGTCGCCGTAGGAAAATTCATAATCGAGATTACGGCCAAAGTAGAAACTGTCGGTTGTATAGGTTGCAGCTGTACACATGCGGAACGCCCCTTTTGTTTTATGATACGTGTATTGTACCACGCCGCAGGCAGGATAATCCACCGGGAAATTGTAAACAAATAGCGGCAGATGCCTTACCTGCCGCTAATGCGTTTACTGTTTTACTTTTTTGGAAACCGCCATGCCGAGACATGCGCCGCCGCTCAGGAGGAACAGGGCAAGCAGCAGCGTCACGCTGCCGGTGTCCCCGGTCTGGGGGATCGTTGCCGTCACCTGCGGGGTCGCCGTCGGGGTGGGCGCGGCTGTCTGGGTGAGCGCGGCTGTCGGAGCCGTAGTCGGCTTCGGGGTGGCCGTAGGTGCAGTGGTCGGTGCGGCAGTGGGGGCAGGCGTCGGGGTCGCGGTGAACTCCGGCATCCGCTTTGCCGTCACCGTCTGCGCCTGTGTGATCTCGTTCGCCGCAGCGGCATCACTGTAGTACTTACCGCAGTCTGCGCAGTACCAGTACTCAATATTACCCTCGGCCTCAGTGGTAGCTGCCTTGGCGTCCACATGCTGCAACGCCGTGTGGTTGGCCGGGTTCTTGTCGCCGTAGGACTTCTGGCAGACATCACAATGCGCCGGCGCCGTGCAGGTGGCCGTGCCGCCGGAATGGTTGTTGCAGACGAGCGTGCCGCCATCTGTGGAGAAGCCGCCCTTGACCGTGACCACGCCATTGTTCGTGAAGGTGTTGCCCGCACCGACCGACAGGGACGCGCCCTCCGGGATGACGAGCGTCTTGCCCGCGTCCAGCGTTGTATTGCCAAGCAGTGTCGCATTGCCGATGACCGTGCCGGAATCGCCGTTGAAGAGTACGCTGTCGGTAATGCTGCCGTTGACGGAATTCTCGTGGTTCGTCTCGACCCAGGAGCCTGTTACAGTGGTCGTACCATTCGCAGTGACGGCATAGTAGTTTTCAGCTTCGCTGACCTTCACAGTGCTGTTCTGAATCGAAACATCCCCACGCGAGAAGATTCCTGCATCTCCGGTGGAGGTTGCCTCGACCTGACTGCCGCTTTCAATGGAAACACCCCCATTGCCAAACAGCGCCGGGTAGTAGCCGGAAGCATTCACTTTTGCACCATCAGAGATTTTCAGCTGCCCGTCTGCGTAAATGCCATTGCTGTTTTCACTCTTTGCTTCAACATTGCCGCCGGAAATTGCAAGATCTCCACCCACACTAAGCGCCACGTCATACCCGGTCGCCTTGATGCTAGCATTTTCTGTCACGCTGACATTCGCAGGAGAAACCAGACCATAACCTGCATAGTTGCCGGACGTAGGCCTACCCTGCACTTCCAGATGGCTGTTGCCGCTCATTGTCAGGTTTGCGCCATTAAAAATTTCCAATCCGTTCACCGAATACGCCGACGGCGTATCCGGTTCCGCATGCAGACAGCGCAGCTTGGCGCTGTCCTTCATCGTTAACGAGTGGGTGTTGTCGCCAAGCTTCACACCGATTTGCAGCGGCGCACAATCTCCACAGGCTGTATACAACACATCCGCATTGCCATCCAACACACAAGCGCCATTCCATTCGCCGGAATAATTGGCTGGGCAATTTACGATAACCTTCGTATCCGTAATGTGCAGTGCGCTGGGCAAGAAACTTGTCGCCTGCTTCACGCCAAGTTTGTTCGAATGCAACGTACCGGCACCGTAAATCTTCAAATCATGTGCATACACCTTTGCAATTGTGTTATCCGTTCCTTCTGGTACTTCAAGCACCAGTTTCACTTGGTTATAACTTTCAATGCCACCGTTCACAACTACATTGTTTGCACGGATATAGGTGGCTTCGCCAGCTTCATTTTCACTGTTCCTGCCCCAGATGTAAATCTTTCTATCCGTCGTTCCCGTAAGTACGTAGGTCACATCCCGCTTGAGAAGCTTGATTGAATCATCTTCTATTTTGTAATCGGGACTTGCGTCCGTGTTACCCCCCCCACGTCGATGTTGATGGTCATCGGCACGTCGTCTGCGAACGCCGCCATGGGCGTAAGGCAGAGCACCATGCAGAACGCCACCAGGATGCTCAGCAGATACTTTTTCATGATTTCCTCCTACATTTTTATTTTTGCCGTTCAAATCGTTATCAGATAACACTTTTCGCATTCTGACAACATTTTTAGCACTTTTAACTATACGCTTTTCTCTAAAACTTGTCAAACATCGGTGTACAAGGGGTACAAACAAGATAAAATAGAAATGAGGGGCGATAG
>ENA-OUPA01000585-OUPA01000585.1-human-gut-metagenome-genome-assembly--contig:-NODE-585-length-23327-cov-25.5886_pt1 | contig 23327 bp, 19 predicted proteins | sample MGYA00237939_ERZ548770 | MGnify/ENA primary metagenome ERZ548770 (study PRJEB26490, sample SAMN05356877) | human gut metagenome | biome: terrestrial biome; feature: human-associated habitat; material...
TGGTGCCTCCGATCGGAATCGAACCAATGACACGGGGATTTTCAGTCCCCTGCTCTACCGACTGAGCTACAGAGGCGCACCGGACGATGATTATTATACCTGAAATTTTGATTTTGTAAAGGGGTAAATTCAAATTTTTTGAAAAAAACTGAAACTTTTTTCATTTTATGCGTTTCAACGTGCAAAATAAGAATGACTTTTTGCACGCTTTTCTGCCGGATCGGGAGGACAAGAAATCTGCCCGAAGAAATTGACAAGTAATACAACCTATGGTTTAATAAAAGAAAAGAACACCGACGCTTTTGCTCTTTACACATCGCTTATACTTATTATAAGGGAAAGAGCAAAGGCGTTTTGATTTGACGACCTGCTCATTACAAGAGAACAGGCCCGGAGGACAGCATGGCAAGAAAACAGGAATATGGCAACGAAAGCATTACTTCGCTGAAGGGTGCCGACCGTGTGCGCAAGCGCCCGGCCGTCATCTTTGGCTCAGACGGCGTGGAGGGCTGCGCCCACTCTATTTTTGAGATCGTCTCCAACTCCATCGATGAAGCCCGCGATGGCCACGGCGATACCATCAATGTGACCCGCTGCAAGGACGGCAGCGTGATCGTGGAGGATTTTGGCCGCGGTATGCCCGTGGACTGGAACAACGGCGAGGGCCGCTACAACTGGGAGCTGCTGTTCTGTGAGATGTACGCGGGCGGCAAATACGGTGAGGGCGAGGATAACTACGAGTTCAGCCTGGGCCTAAATGGCCTGGGTTTGTGCGCCACCCAGTACGCTTCTGCCTGGATGACCGCCGATATCTACCGCGACGGCTTTCATTACCACCTCGACTTCAAAAAGGGTGAGAACGTGGGCGGCCTGCAGAAGGAGCCCTACAAGGGCCGCCGTACCGGCAGCATCATCCACTGGAAGCCCGACGATGAGGTGTTTACGGACATTGACGTGCCCGGCAGCTACTATAAGGATGTGCTGCGCCGTCAGGCCGTGGTCAACGCGGGCCTGACCCTGAACTTTACGGACGAAAAGGAGAAGGACCCCGCCACCGGCAAGCCCTGGAAGGAGAGCTGGTGCTACCAGAACGGCATCGCCGACTATGTGCAGGAGGTGGCAGGAGAGGATACCCTGACCCCGGTGTTCAGCTGCGAAAGCGAGGCCTCCGGCCGTGACCGTGAGGATCAGCCGGATTATAAAGTGCGGATGAGCGCTGCCTTCTGCTTCTCCAATAAGGTGCAGCTGCTGGAATACTATCACAACTCCTCCTGGCTGGAACACGGCGGCAGCCCCGAGCACGCCGTCCGCACGGCTTTTGTCTACCAGATCAACAAATACCTGAAGGACAAGAACCTCTATAAGAAGGGCGAGAGCGCCATCAGCTTCCAGGATGTGCAGGACTGCCTGGTCTACGTCTCGTCCAGCTTCTCCACCCGTACCAGCTACGAAAACCAGACCAAAAAGGCCATCACGAACAAGTTCGTCTCTCAGGCCATGACGGATTTCCTCAAGCATTACCTGGAGGTCTACTTCCTTGAAAAGCCGGAGGAGGCCCAGAAGATCTGCCAGCAGGTGCTGGTGAACAAGCAGAGCCGCGAGCACGCCGAAAAGACCCGCCAGAGCATCAAAAAGACGCTCTCCACCCAGATTGATCTGGCCAACCGGGTGCAGAAGTTCGTGGACTGCCGCACCAAGGATGCTTCCCGCCGGGAGCTCTACATTGTGGAGGGCGATTCCGCTATGGGCGCGGTCAAGCAGAGCCGCGACAGTGAATATCAGGCCATCATGCCCATCCGCGGCAAGATTCTGAACTGCCTGAAGGCCGATTACGCCCGCATCTTCAAGTCCGATGTCATCGTGGACCTTATCAAGGTCATGGGCTGCGGCGTGGAACTGGGCGGCAAGCATAACAAGGAGCTTGCCACCTTCAACATCGATAATCTGCGCTACAATAAGATCGTCATCTGTACCGATGCTGACGTGGACGGCTACCAGATCCGCACGCTGGTGCTGACCATGCTCTACCGGCTGACCCCCACTCTGATCAACGAGGGCTATGTCTATATCGCGGAATCGCCGCTGTATGAGATCACCACAAAGGACCACACCTATTTTGCCTACACCGAGCCGGAAAAGGCAGCATTCCTGAAGGAGATCGGCGACAAAAAGTATACCATCCAGCGCTCCAAAGGTCTGGGCGAAAACGACCCCGAGATGATGTGGCTGACCACCATGAACCCCGAGAGCCGCCGCCTGATCAAAGTGATGCCCACCGATGTGGTGCAGACCGCGCAGGTGTTTGATATCCTGCTGGGCGACAATCTGGCAGGCCGCAAGGAGCATATCGCGCAGCACGGCGCAGAATATCTGGACGATCTGGATGTGAGCTGATGATTTTAAATTGCCTCCGCTTGCGCTCTGGCAATGACAGAGGTAACGTTATTTTAATTTGGTGATTTGTCGCAGCCTGCGGGCTGCTCCAAATCACGTTTTCACGAAGAAGGCCCCAACGGGTCACGGCATTTTAAGGGAAAAATGCAGAAAACCGGAACGGCTCCATCTGTGAAAGAGCAGCTCAGGATGGCCCGCAGGCCATCCTGAGCTGCAAAAATAAAAAATATTTTCCGCTGAATATGGGCAGAGCGAGAGCGGCGCCCATTTAAAATCGTCAAGAGGTTAGAAGATGCCTAGAAAATCGACCAAGAAAACAATCAAGCCGGTGCGCCCGCAGCTGGGCGACGGCGTTGAAATTTTAAATGCCGGCAGTGTGCTGGAGGACCCCATCACCCGCACGCTGGAAACCAACTATATGCCCTACGCCATGAGCGTCATCGTCAGCCGCGCGCTGCCAGAGATCGACGGCTTCAAACCGGCGCACCGCAAGCTGCTGTACACCATGTACGAGATGGGCCTGCTCAAGGGCGCACGCACCAAGTCTGCCAACATCGTGGGCAGCACCATGCACCTGAACCCCCACGGCGATGCCGCCATCTACGACACCATGGTGCGCATGGGCCGCGGCAACGAGAGCCTGCTGGTGCCCTTTGTGGACAGCAAGGGCAACTTTGGCAAGGCCTACAGCCGGGATATGTCCTGCGCTGCTGCCCGTTACACGGAGGCGAAGCTCGAGGGTGTGTGCGAGGAGCTGTTCCGGGATATCGACAAGGAGACCGTGGACTTTGTGCCCAACTACGACAGCACCACCACCGAGCCTACCCTGCTGCCGGTCACCTTCCCCACCATTCTGGCCAACAACACGCTGGGCATCGCGGTGGGCATGGCCTGCAACATCTGCTCGTTCAATCTGGCAGAGCTGTGCGCCACCACCGTGGCCCTGATGAAGGACGAGCACCACGACATCTCCACCACCATGCCCGCCCCGGACTTCGTGGGCGGCGGTCAGATTTTGTACGATGAAGCGCAGATGCGTGAAATTTACGAGAACGGCCGCGGCAGCGTGAAGGTACGCGCCCGCTACAATGTGGTGCCGGGCGAGAACATGATCGAGGTCACCCAGATCCCGCCAACCACCACGGTGGAGGCCATCATGGACAAGATCGCGGAGCTGGTCAAGGCCGGCAAGGTCAAGGAGATCAGCGACATGCGTGACGAGACCGACCTGAACGGCCTGAAGCTGACACTGGACCTCAAGCGCGGCGTGGATGCCGACAAGCTGATGGCAAAGCTGTTTAAGGCTACTCCTCTGGAAGACAGCTTCAGCGCTAACTTCAATATTCTGGTGTCCGGCCAGCCCCGCGTGATGGGCGTGCGCGAAATTCTCAAGGAGTGGACGGCCTTCCGCGTGGAGTGCGTGCGCCGCCGCACCTACTACGACCTGCACGGCAAGGAAAAGCGCCTGCACCTGCTCAAGGGTCTTGCTGCCATCCTGCTGGACATTGACAAGGCAATCAAAATTATCCGCACCACCGAGGAAGAGACTGAAGTGGTGCCCAACCTGATGATCGGTTTTGGCATCGATGAAGTGCAGGCCGACTATGTGGCCGAGATCAAGCTGCGTCATTTGAACCGGGAATATATCCTCAAGCGCACCAGCGAGATCGAACAGCTGGAGAAGGACATTGCCGACCTGAATGATATCCTTGCAAAGCCCGCCCGCATCCGCCGCATCATCATCAATGAGCTGAACGATGTTGCCAAGAAGTACGGTCAGCCCCGCCGCAGCGAGATCCTGTACGATCTGCCTGAGGAAGAGAACGGCTCCGAGGAGGAAGAAGTGCCGGATTACCCCGTGACGGTGTTCTTTACCCGCGAGGGCTACTTCAAAAAGATCCCGCCGCAAGGTCTGCGCACCGCCGGTGCCCATAAGCTGAAAGAAGGCGACGAGATCGTGCAGCAGATCGAGACCCGCAACAACGTAGAAGCGCTGTTCTTTACCGACCGCCAGCAGGTGTACAAGGTGCGTCTGGCAGAGTTGGAGGACGGCAAGGTGGCCCAGATGGGCATTTTCATCCCGGGCCGTCTGGGCATGGACGAGGGCGAGAACGTGCTCTCCATGGTGATCACCAGCGACTACAGCGGCTATATGCTGTTCTTCTTTGCCAGCGGCAAGTGCGCGAAAATTCCGCTCAGCTCCTATGCCACCAAGCAGAACCGCCGTAAGCTGCTCAAGGCCTACTGCGACAAGGAACCGCTGGCAAAGCTCTTCTTCCTGCCGGAGGAAACGGAGCTTGCCATCCGCACCAGCGCCAGCCGGATGCTGCTGGTTGGCACGGCGCAGATCGCGGCCAAGGCCACCCGCGACAGTCAGGGCGTGGCAGTGGTTACTTTGAAAAAGAACCAGACCATCGCTTCGGTGGTGCCTGCGGACACGCTGGAACTGGCGAACCCCCACCGCTACCGTGTGCGCAGCCTGCCCGCCACCGGTGCGCTGATCCGCGCCGAGGATGAGGGCGAGCAGATGAGCCTGCTGTAAAAAAACTCCCCCAGTCTCGCATTCGCTCGACAGCCCCCTCTAGGATGGGGCCTTTGGCATGGCGGCAAAGCCTCTGGTTGAATTGCAAAGTATCCGGTTTCGCCAGAGGCTCCCTCTCCGAGGGAGCTGGCACGGCGTAAGCCGTGACTGAGGGAGTTCAAGCAGTAGCGGAGACAATTTTAAATCGTTTATCCTGAAAAGAGGAAGCTGTAATGCAGAATATTGACCTGATCTGTATTGGTAAAATGAACGCAAAATATTTTGCCGAGGGCGTGGCAGAGTACCAGAAGCGTCTGGCTGCCTTTGCGGCATTTCGGATCATCGAGCTGCCGGAGGAAAAGATCGAGGAGAAAAATGCCTCCGATGCTGTGGTGAAAAAAGCACTGGAGAAGGAAGGAAAAGCCATCCTCTCCAATGTCCGCAAGGGTGCTGCCATCGTTGCCATGTGCATTGAGGGCAGGCAGATCTCCTCCGATGAGCTGGCGCAGTTCCTGGCCGACCGCGCAAACAGCGGGGCAGGGGATGTGGCGTTTGTCATCGGCTCCTCCCACGGCCTGTCCGATGAAGTGAAAAAAGCCGCAGCCCTCAGATTCAGTATGGGCCGCATCACCATGCCCCATCAGCTGGCCCGCCTGGTGCTGACCGAACAGATCTACCGGGCCTGTACCATCAATGCCGGTATGAAGTATCATAAGTAAAACTTGCAAAGAGAAACAGAGGACGGAACAGGCAGCCGTCGCCCGGTGTTAGGAGATGCGGGAAACGTCAACCCGCCTGTTTCTCAGAAAGAAAGGGCCGTTGCAGAAATGCAGCGGCCTTTTGCTTTACAAATATAAGAAAACATGATAAAGTAGAGATACGCGGCAGTGGGGAAGCTGCCCGAAACAACACACACGACACGGCAAGCCAGCCGCGGACGGAAAGGATGTTATTACAATGGAACAGAGCGAAAAGACCCTTGATATGATCGTCAATCTCTGCAAGAACCGTGGTTACGTGTTCCCCGGTTCTGAGATCTATGGCGGTCTTGCCAACAGCTGGGACTACGGCCCCCTGGGCGTTGAGTTCAAGAACAACGTCAAGAAAGCATGGCTGAAGAAGTTTGTCCAGGAGAGCCCCTACAATGTGGGCCTGGATGCCGCCATCATTATGAACCCCCAGACCTGGGTGACCACCGGCCACGTTTCCAGCTTCTCTGACCCCCTGCTGGACTGCCGTGCCTGCAAGGCACGCCACCGTGCCGATAAGCTGATCGGTGAGGAGCATCCCGAGGTCAATGTGGATGCTATGAGCTTTGATGAGATGGATCAGTTCATCGCCGATCACGAGGACATCGTCTGCCCTGTCTGCGGCAAGCATGACTTCACCCCCATCCGCAAGTTCAACCTGATGTTCAAGACTGCCATCGGTGTCACCGAGGACAGCTCTTCTACCTGCTACCTGCGCCCCGAGACCGCACAGGGCATTTTCGTCAACTTTGCCAACATCCAGCGCACCACCCGCCGCAAGCTGCCCTTCGGCGTCTGCCAGGTGGGCAAGGCCTTCCGCAACGAGATCACCCCGGGCAACTTCACCTTCCGCACCCGCGAGTTCGAGCAGATGGAGTGCGAGTTCTTCTGCAAGCCCGGCACCGATCTGGACTGGTTTGCTTACTGGAAGGACTACTGCGAGAACTGGCTGCTGAGCCTGGGCATCAAGAAGGAGCACCTGCGCCTGCGTGATCACGAGCCCGCAGAGCTGGCCTTCTACAGCCGTGCCACCACCGACATCGAGTACGCCTTCCCGTTCACCGACTGGGGCGAGCTGTGGGGCATTGCAGACCGCACCAACTACGACCTGACCCGCCATCAGGAGGCCTCCGGCAAGAGCCTGGAGTACTTCGACAGCGAGACCAACGAGCACTACATCCCCTACGTGATCGAGCCCTCTCTGGGCTGCGACCGTGTGGCGCTGGCCTTCCTGTGCGAGGCTTACGATGAGGAGCATCTGGTCGATGCCAAGGGCAAGGAAGATGTCCGCACCGTCCTGCACCTGCATCCGGCTCTGGCTCCCTACAAGTGCGCTGTGCTGCCCCTGAGCAAGAAGCTGGGCGACAAGGCCATGGAGATCCGCAATGAACTGAGCAAGCACTTCATGGTGGACTACGATGATACCGGTTCCATCGGCAAGCGTTACCGCCGCGAGGATGAGATCGGCACTCCCTACTGCATCACCGTGGACTTCGACACTGTGGGTGACGAGGCCAAGGGTATCGCAGCTGACAACTGCGTCACCGTCCGCGACCGTGATACCATGGAGCAGGTGCGTATGCCCATCTCCGAGCTCAAGAGCTATATCGAGAGCAAGATCGAGTTCTGATCCAAATAAAAACAGCCCCGCCGTTGCAATTTCGGCGGGGCTGTGGTATATTATAGATAAAGAGAGTGCTGTCCGGCAAACGGTCAGTACCTTTCTGGCAAATCAGTTAAAAAATGACCGCCGAGTTGGTAGCTCATGGGGCGGTCATTTTTTGTGTGTAAAAATTCTTCTTAAACAGACGTTTCTCCGTTTTTCAACGACGGAAGCGTCTGTTTTCTTTTATCCGATGGACAGAATTGAAAAAAGAGGGTATACTTAGGGCAAAACAACCATGCCGTTTCTTGCGGCAGAAAGGAACCTTTTGTGAAAAACTTTGATGAACTGCTCAAAAAATACGCTGACTTTATCGTCCGGGTGGGCGTGAACCCTCAGCCGGGCCAGACCATGATCATCCGCTGCCCGTTGGAGGCTGCCCCGCTGGCCCGCCTGTGCGTGCGCAGCGGCTTCGAGGCCGGTGCCTGTGATGTTCAGGTGGACTGGAGCGACAATGCCGTATCCCGCACCCGGATGGAGCTGGGCAGCGAGGAGGCCCTGACCGACAGCAAGCCCTACCAGCTGCGCCGCTACCTCGACTACGCAGAGAGCGAGGGCAGTGTCTGCGTGCTGCACCTCATTGCGGATGACCCCGAGGTCTATGCCGGTCTGGATGGTGCCAAGATCAGCCGTGTGAACGCCGCCAACCGGAAATTTATGGCTCCCTGGCGGGAGTACACCATGAACGACAGGGTGCAGTGGTCCATTGCCGCCATGCCCAGCGCCCCCTGGGCAAAGAAGATGTTCCCCGAGCTGGACACGGATGCTGCCATCGAGAAGCTGTGGCAGCTCATCTTTGATGTCTGCCGCGTGACCGGCGGTGACCCCGTCAACGAGTGGAAGGCACATCTGGACCGTCTGACCAGTCTGGGCGAGAAGATGAATGCCCTTGATCTGGAGAGCGTCCACTTCGAGAGCGCCAACGGCACTGACCTGACCGTGGGCCTGGCCGAGAAGGCCAGCTGGGAGAGCGCCGGCAGCAAGAACGAGAAGGGCGTGTTCTTCCTGCCCAACATCCCCACCGAGGAAGTGTTCACTGCTCCCCACAAGGATAAGGTGGACGGCATCGTCTACGGCACCAAGCCCTATGTGTTCAATGGCCAGCTCATCAAGGGATTCCATGTTACCTTCAAGGATGGCAAGGTCGTTGAGCATGGAGCCGAGGAGGGCGCTGACCTGCTGGGCCGGCTGCTGGATACCGATGAGGGTGCCCGCCATATCGGTGAGGTGGCACTGGTGCCCGCATCCAGCCCCATCAACCGCAGCGGCGCGCTGTTCTACAGCACCCTGTTCGATGAGAACGCTGCCTGCCACATCGCCTTTGGTGCCAGCTACCCCGGCACCACCGAGGGCGGCACCGGCCTGACAAAGGAGCAGCTGGAAGAACGCGGCATGAACCAGTCCACCATCCATGAGGATGTGATGATCGGTGCAGAGGACAGCCATATCACCGGCAAGTGCCGTGACGGCCGTGTGGTGGAACTGTTCCGGAACGGTGTCTGGGTGCTGTAAGGGCAAATTTCACGAAACCCCTTGCATAATTACCGGAAGTATGCTATATTCTAATAGTACGATATAACTTTTACTGAAACGTGGGCCGCAAGGTCCGCGTTTCTTGTTTGTTTGGAGGTTTTTATGGCGAAGCAGTCTGGCGGAAATACCGCCCAGAGAGTCGAAGCGCTTGTCCGCCCCACTGTGGAGGGCATGGGCCTGCGCCTGTGGGACGTGGTCTTTGAAAAGGAAGGGCCGGACTGGTATCTCCGTGTCCTCATCGACAAAACGGACGGCACCACCATGGACACCGACACCTGTGCCGATGTCTCCCATGCGCTGGACCCCATCCTGGATGAGGCGGACCCCATTGAACAGAGCTATTATCTGGAAGTCGGCAGCCCCGGCCTGGGCCGCAAGCTGACCCGCCCGGAGCACTACGAGGCCGTTCGGGGCCAGAAGATCAGCGTCAGGCTGTACCGGGCCGACGAGAACGGTGTTAAGGAGTTTTCCGGCCTCCTGACTTCCCGCGAAGGCAATACCATCACGCTCGAAGGCCCGGCCGGCCCCATGCAGTTCGAGCTTTCCGCCGTCAGCACGGTGCGCCTGTGTGACGACGAGGACCTGTTTGATTAAAAGAGAAAGAATGATATTTAGGAGGAACCCGAAAAATGGCTGCAGCGAACAATGAATTTTTTGAAGCTCTCTCCATGTTGGAGCATGAGCGCGGCATCACCGCAGAGTACCTGATCGAGAAGATCAAGGCTGCCATCGTGATCGCTGTCAAGAAGAACTATGAGGTCGAGGACGACAACGTTCTGGTGGAGATCGACCCCGACAGCGGCAAGTTCAACGTCGCTCTGGTGCAGAACGTTGTCGCCGATGAGGACTGGTACGATGAGCACGCCGAGATCGGCATCACCGAGGCCCAGAAGATCCGCAAGAGCTATGAGGTCGGCGACCGCGTTGTCACCCCCCTCAAGACCAAGGACTTCGGCCGCATTGCCGCCCAGACCGCAAAGCATGTCATCCGTCAGGGCATCCGGGAAGCCGAGCGCAGCCAGCAGCTGAGCGAGATCCAGTCCCGCGCCCATGATATCATCCAGGCCACCGTTACCCGTGTGGACAACGAGAAGGGCATCGTGGCCCTGGACCTGGGCAAGGGCGGCGAGGCCATCCTGCCCCGCAACGAGCAGGTGCCTGGCGAGACCTACACCGAGGGCCAGACCCTGCAGGTCTACGTTGTGGACGTGGTCAGCGGCGAGCGCGGTGCCCGCGTGATGATCAGCCGCACCCACCCGGGCCTGGTCAAGCGCCTGTTTGAGCTGGAAGTGCCCGAGATCTATGACGGCACCGTTGAGGTCAAGGCCATCAGCCGCGAGGCCGGTGCCCGCACCAAGATGGCTGTCTGGAGCAAGGATGTCAACGTCAACCCCGTTTCTGCCTGCATCGGCCCCCACGGCGACCGTGTGGCCGCTGTGGTCGAGAAGCTGGGCGGTGAGAAGATCGATATCGTCAAGTGGAGCGAGGATGTCTCCGAGTTCATCTCCGCTGCCCTGAGCCCCGCCAAGGTGCTCAAGGTCGAGCTGCTGCCCGGCGAGACCCGCTCCTGCCGCGTCACCGTGCCCGACCAGCAGCTGAGCCTGGCCATTGGCAACAAGGGTCAGAACGCCCGCCTGTGCGCCCGCCTGACCGGCTACAACATCGACATCCGCCCCGAGAGCGGCTACTACGGCGAGGACGAGGAGCCCAAGGCTGCCGAGCCCAAGACCGAGGACGCTGAGTAAGAGCGGCTGTGACCGCACCTGAAGGAGGGAAACCGGATGGCACAAAAAAAGATCCCTGCCCGCCAGTGCATCGGCTGCATGACCAGCCGCCCCAAAAAGGAACTGGTGCGGGTGGTGCGCGCCCCCAGCGGCGAGATCAGCATCGACCCCGTGGGCAAGAAGCCGGGCCGCGGCGCTTACCTCTGCCCGGACCCGGCCTGTCTGGCAAAGGCCAAAAAGAAAAAGGCGCTGGAGCGCTGCTTTGAGCAGCCGGTTCCCGCCGAGGTTTACGATGCGCTGGCCGCACAGCTGGCCGATGTGGAAAAGGAGGCCCAGCCGAATGGCGAAGCATAACAATACCCCCGAAAAGCCCAAAATGGCCCCGGAAGAAGCGCTGTTTCAGGCGCTGAGCCTCTGCCGCAAGGCAGGCGCGCTGACCATGGGCTTTGATGCCGTGGAAGATGCCTGCGTCAAGAGCAAGGCATGGCTGGTGATGGTGGCAAGCGATGCCAGCGCCAAGACTGTGCAGCGCCTCGACTATTCTGTGGGCGATCTGGTGGATGTGATCACCATGCCGCTTACGCAGGATAAACTGGCCGATATCAGCCGCAAGCCTGTGGCTGTTTACGCGGTGACTGACCGCAACCTCGCAAAGCTCTGCTTTGACCGTCTTTCGGACTGCGGGGCAATCAAAAATGAGGAGGATATGAGCGAATGACCGTAAAATATAAAGTGAGCGATTTTGCAAAGGACCTGAATGTTTCTGCAAAGAAGGTCCTGGATGAGCTGGCTGCCATGGGCAGCACCGGCAAGAAGAACAGCTCTACCCTGGAAGAGAACGAGTTGAACTACCTGCTGGAGAAATTCAGCAAGGACAACAGCGTTGCCAGCCTGGACGAGTACCTGAACAGCGCAAAGCAGCCTGCCCAGCCTGAAAAGAAGGCGGAGAAAAAGGCCGAGAAGCCTGCGGAGAAAAAGGCAGAGCCCAAGGCCGCTGAGAAGAAGCCTGAAGTAAAGCCCGCTGCCCCTGCCGCAAAGGCAGAGCAGCCCAAGGCAAACAATAACAACAATAAGCACGGCGAGAAGAAGAACGAGCAGCACAAGAAGCGCGAGGAGAAGACGGTCTCCCTGAGCGAGCTGGCCCGCGAGACCGGTGCCAAGGCCTCTGCTGCCCCCGCTCAGTCCGTCTCTGTCCGCCGCGAGGACAGCCAGGTGACGGTCGATACCCGCACCGTGGATGTGAACGTGGACCGCTTTGATGCCCGCTATGACGATCTGGCTTCCACCAAGAACACCGAGAACCGCCGTAAGCCCACCCCGCAGGGCAACAAGCAGAAGTTCACCCAGCGCGGCCAGCGCCAGCGCCAGCAGTTCCAGAAGGGCAAGCGCGAGACTGAGTTCGAGCGCCTGCAGCGCATCCAGCTGGAAAAGGCCCGCAACGCCCAGCTGAAGGTGATGATCCCCGACGAGATCACCGTCGGCGAGCTGGCTGCCCGCCTGAAGCAGCAGGCCGGCAAGGTCATTGCCAAGTTCATGCAGATGGGCGAGATGCACGCCATCAACGATGTGATCGATTTCGATACCGCTTCTCTGCTGGCAGAGGAGTTCCACGCAAAGGTCGAGCACGAGGTGCATGTGACCATCGAGGAGCGCCTGTTCACCCAGGAGGAGGATTCCGCCGAGGATCTGGTGGAGCGTCCTCCCGTTGTCTGTGTCATGGGTCACGTTGACCACGGCAAGACCAGTATCCTGGATGCCATCCGCAAGACCAATGTCACCGCAGGCGAGGCTGGCGGCATCACTCAGGCCATTGGTGCATATCAGGTCAAGATCAACGACAGCCTGATCACCTTCCTGGATACGCCGGGCCACGAGGCATTCACCTCCATGCGTGCCCGCGGTGCCAACATGACCGATATCGCTGTTCTGGTCGTTGCCGCCGATGACGGCATCATGCCCCAGACCGTGGAGTCCATCAACCACGCCAAGGCTGCCAATGTCAAAATCATCGTGGCCATGAACAAGATGGATAAGCCCACCGCAAACCCCGAGCGCGTGATGGAAGGCCTGACCAAGTACGGCATCATCACCGAGGACTGGGGCGGCGACGTTGCCTGCATCCCCGTCTCTGCTCTGACCGGCATGGGCATCAACGACCTGCTGGAGCGCATCGCTCTGGAAGCCGAGGTCATGGAGCTGAAGGCCAACCCCAACCGCCGTGCCAAGGGCGCTGTCGTCGAGGCCCGTCTGGACAAGGGCCAGGGCCCCATCGCCACCATTCTGGTGCAGAACGGCACCCTCCACTCCGGCGACGTCATCATCGCCGGTACCGCCGTGGGCCGTGTGCGTACCATGCGCAGCGACAAGGGCATTCTGCTGAACGACGCCGGCCCCTCCACCCCTGTGGAGATCACCGGTCTGACTGCTGTGCCTGAGGCCGGCGACCTGTTCGAGGCCGTCGAGGACGAGCGTCTGGCCCGTGAGCTGGCCGAGCAGCGCATCGCTGCCGCCAAGGAGAAGCAGTTCTCCTCCTTCCAGAAGGTCACGCTGGATAACCTGTTCAGCCAGATGGCTCAGAACGACATGAAGGAACTGGCCATCGTGGTCAAGGCCGACGTGCAGGGCTCTGCCGAGGCTGTGAAGCAGAGTCTGGAGAAGATCTCCAACGAAGAGGTGCGCGTGCGCGTCATCCATGCCGGTGTCGGTGCCATCAGCAAGTCCGACGTGGATCTGGCCGATGCCTCCAACGCCATCATCATCGGCTTCAACGTCCGCCCGGACAATGTGGCCAAGGAAGAAGCTGCTGCCACCAAGGTGGAAATGCGTATGTACCGCGTCATCTATGATGCCATCAACGATGTCACCGACGCTATGAAGGGCATGCTGGCTCCCAAGTTCCGCGAGGTGTCTCTGGGCGAGCTGCAGGTCCGTCAGGTGTACAAGATCTCCAATGTGGGCACCGTTGCAGGCTGCCGCGTGACCAGCGGCAAGATCACCCGCGACAGCAAGGTGCGCGTGGTGCGTGACGGCATCGTGATCACCGAGGACGAGATCGCATCCCTGAAGCGCTTCAAGGATGATGCCAAGGAAGTGGCCGAGGGCTACGAGTGCGGCGTTACGCTGGCAAAGTTTGCCGATGTCAAGGAAGGCGACGTATACGAGGCCTTCAAGATGGAAGAATATCGGGACTAAGGAACGGATTAAACCTCTCCGTCACTGCTTCGCAATGCCACCTCCCCTAGTAGGGGAGGCCTTGGCAGCCGGGTGAAGCCTCATCTTTATGCCAAAGGCACCCCCATTAGGGGAGCTGTCGAGCGCAAGCGAGACTGAGGGGTTTTGTTTTAGAGGAGAAGCTATGTCTCAGAAAAATATGGGTCGTCTTGCCCAGGATATGAAGCGTGAGGTCATTGCCATCATCGGACGGCTGAAGGACCCCCGCCTGGAGGGCGGTCTGCTGACCGTCACCCGTCTGGATGTGACACCTGACCTGGATGTTGCAAAGGTCTATGTGAGCGTGATGGGCCGCGAGGACGGCCCCAAGCCCGCCATCGAGGCACTGAACCGTGCCGCAGGCCATGTGCGCACCGAGGTCAGCAAGAAGATGCACATCCGGAAGGCTCCGCGCTTCATCTTTGTGGAGGACGACGGTGCCGCCTACGCAGCCCACATCAATGAGCTGCTCCGCACGCTGAACGTGAACGGTGACGCTGAGGAAACCAGCCAGCCGGAAGAGACCGAGGAATAATCAGCCTTGCGGAAAGGATGGAACATGGGATGACAGAACAGCTGAATGTACAGCAGATGGCAGAAAAGCTGCTTGCTGCGGATAACATCTTGATTCTGTGCCACAAAAACCCGGATGGTGATACGGTCGGCTGCGGCAGCGCGCTCTACTATGCGCTGCTTGCACTGGAAAAACACGCAGCCGTGCTCTGCGCCGACCCCATCCCCGGCCGGTACGCATTTACCAACCCCCGCCTGTTCAAGGGCGAGTTTGAGCCGCAGATCGTGGTGGCTGTGGATGTTGCCAGCGTCCAGCTGTTTGGCGAAGGCAACGGCGTTCCCCAGTACACGCGCCATGTGGACCTGTGCATCGACCACCACGCAGGCAACAGCGGCTACGCCGAGTTCACGCTGCTGGATGGCAGTGCCGCCGCTGCGGCAGAGCTGCTGTATGAGGTGATCTGTGCCATGCATGTGGAGATCACCCCCCACATTGCCGATTGCCTGTATACCGGTCTGTCCACGGATACCGGCTGCTTCAAGTTCTCTTCCACCAAGGCCAGCACCCACATCACTGCGGCCAAGCTGATGGAGGCCGGTGCCCATGTGGAGGAGCTGAACACCCTGCTGTTTGACACCAAGTCCCGGGAGCGGATGGAAGCCGAGCGGATCGCCCGCAACCATCTGGAATATCATCTGGATGGCCGCTGCGCCCTCATCTACCTGACCCGGGATGAGATCGAGCAGAGCAGGGTAGACCCTGCGGATCTGGAAGAGCTGACCAGCCTGCCCATCAGCATTGAGGGCGTGAAGGTCGGCCTGACCCTGCGCCAGCAGCCCGGCGGCAGCTACCGCATCAGCGTGCGCACCGCTAAGGGTGTGGATGCCTGTGCCATTGCCCGCCGTCTGGGCGGCGGCGGCCACACCCGTGCGGCGGGCTGTGAGCTGCTGGGCAACCTTGACAATGCCAAGAGCGCGATCCTCTCTGAGGTGGAAGCTGTTCTTGATGCACCGCAGGAGGAAGCATGATGCAGGGGATCCTCATTGTTGATAAGCCCACCGATTGGACCAGCTTTGATGTCATTGCCAAGCTGCGGGGCATTCTGGGCACCCGGAAACTGGGCCACAGCGGTACGCTGGACCCTATGGCGACCGGTGTTCTGCCGGTGTTCTGCGGCGGGGCCAGCAAGGCAGTTGATCTGCAGCTCGACCACACCAAGGCTTACCGCGCTGTCCTCAGGCTGGGCCAGCGCACCGATACCGGGGATGTGACCGGCACTGTGCTGGAGACCGCCCCGGTAACGGCAGGGGAACAGGAGCTGCTGGCCGTTCTGCCGCAGTTCCTCGGCCCCCGGATGCAGACCCCGCCCATGTACTCGGCAGTCAAGATCAACGGTCAGCCGCTCTATAAGCTGGCCCGTGAGGGCAAAACTGTGGAGCGCAAGGCCCGGCCGATCGAGATTTTGGACATCCGGTACGAGGGCAGCCCTGCGGAAAACGAGTATGCCCTGACCGTAAAGTGCTCCAAGGGCACCTATATCCGGGTGCTGCTGGAGGAGATCGCCGAAGCCATGGGCCAGAAGGGCACCATGAGCGCCCTGCGCCGCGTGGCTGCCGGGGTGTATTCCGAAGCCGATGCCCACACGCTGGAAGAGATCCAGGCGGCAAAGGACGCGGGTCCGGAGGCCCTGCAGGCTCTGATGCTGCCGGTGGAAAGCGTGTTCGCCAGCCTGCCGCTGCTGGTGGCGGACGAGCGGGTGGAGCAGCACCTCTACAACGGGTGCCCCACCAGCCGCTATCCCGCTGCCGACGGCCGCTACCGCGTGCGGAACGCCGGAGGGCAGTTTCTGGGTCTTGCCAATGTGGTGAACGGTGTGCTCAAGGTGGAAAAGCTGTTCGTGGAAAGGAACTGACGACCAATGCAAATCGTTTCATCTCTGTCGCCGCTGGCGCTGGAACATGAGGGCGGCACTGCTGTTGCCATGGGCTACTTCGACGGTATCCACATCGGCCACCGTGCCGTCATTGAGGGAGCAGTGGAGTGGGCAAAGGCCCACGGCGCTGCCCCGGCGGTGTTCACCTTCAAGCTGCCCGCTGACAGCAAAATGAAGGGCCGCCGTCTGCTCTCCACCGAGGATAAGCATGCCCTGATCGCAAGCCTGGGTGTGGAGTATTACCTCTGCCCCGAGTTTGAGGAGATCCGCGCCATGACCCCGGAGCAGTTCGTGTACGGCATCGTGCAGGACTGCCACGCCAGGGCGTTGTTCTGCGGCGAAAACTTTACCTTTGGTGCCAAGGCCGCCGGGACCCCCGAGCTGCTGAAGGAGCTCTGCGCCCCGCTGGGGGTGGAGGTCGTGGTGGTGCCCATGGCACAGTTTGAGGAAAAGCCGGTGTCCTCCACCCGCATCCGCACGGCATTGGAGGGCGGCGATGTGCCTGCCGCCAACGCCATGCTGGGGATGCCCTATGCCATCCGCTTCGCGGTGCAGCACGGGGCGGGTCTGGGCCACACGCTGGGTGTGCCCACCATCAACCAGATCTACCCGGCGGGTTTCCAGATGCCCCGCTACGGCATCTACATCACCCGCACCCGGATCGGTGATACCTGGTATCCCTCGGCCACCGGCCTGGGGACCCGGCCCACTGTCAATTCGGACGAGAGCAAGGTGACCTGTGAGACCTTTATCCCGGATTTTTCCGGCGACCTCTACGGCACCGACCCGGTGGTGGAGTTCTACGCCTACCTGAGTCCCAGCAAAAAGTTTGATACCCTGGACGAGCTGAAGGCCTGCATCGACCATGCAGCCCGGCGCGCCAAGGCCTATTTTGCAAAAGCATAGTAAAATTTTTCTTGCTTTTTGCACGGATTTCTGTTATACTAGCCATGTTACCGCGGCACGGGGCTGGGAGTATGCCCATTCGGGAGTACCGTTTTCCCGCATTCTGTGCCGACGGCAAATAAAATTTTATAAAGAGGTACTGTTACTATGAACAAGCAGGAAGTTATGGCCAAAGTCGCTCTGACCGAGAAGGACACTGGCTCTCCCGAAGTCCAGGTCGCTCTGCTGACCGCTCACATCAACGAGCTGAACGAGCACCTGAAGAAGAACCCTAACGATCACCACAGCCGCCGTGGTCTGATGAAGATGGTTGGCCGCCGCCGCAATCTGCTGGCCTATCTCCAGAAGAAGGACATCGAGCGTTACCGTGCTCTGATCGCAACTCTGGGTCTGCGTAAGTAATTTAAACAGAGGGCAGGTACCGCAAAGGTGCCTGCCTTTTGCTTTTGTATACAAATGGCAGCGGCTGCGTATTGCAGCAGTAAATCGAACGCCTGTGCCCCGAATGCTTTTTCATGGCGCGGACGGCTCACATCAACGGCAGAGACATTCCCCCGGTGGGGGAAATATCTCAAACAAAACCGGATGTGAACGGCACGGACGCTGGATTTATTGCTATGATGCGCGTGCCACCGCCTTTTGGATAGAAAAAATCCGAAAAAACAAGGAGGCAAAAACAATGGCAATTGAATTTGGTTCCCGCAGAGAGACCTTTGAGAACTACAAGGTCTACGAGACCATGCTGGCAGGCCGCCCGTTCAAGGTAGAAATGGGCAAAATGTGCGGTCTGTCCAACGCCAGTGCGCTGATCCGCTACGGTGAGACCTGCGTGATGTGCAATGTGGTCATGAGCCCCAAGCCCCGCGAGGGTGTGGATTTCTTCCCCCTGAACGTGGAGTATGAGGAAAAGCTCTACGCCGCAGGCCGCATCCCCGGCAGCTTTATGCGCCGTGAGGGCCGCCCCGGTGAGCGCGCCATCCTGACCAGCCGCGTGGTGGACCGCCCCATGCGCCCGCTGTTCCCCAAGGAGATGCGCAACGATGTCTGCATCACCATGACCGTGATGAGCCTGGACCCCGATTGCAGCCCTGAGATCGCCGGTATGATCGGTGCGTCTCTGGTCACCGCTGTGTCTGAGATCCCCTGGAACGGCCCCATCGGCGGTGTTCAGGTGGGCCTGGTGGACGGCGAGATCGTCCTGAACCCCACCCAGGAGCAGCGCAAGGTGAGCGACCTGGCCCTGACCGTTGCCGCCACCATGGACAAGATCGTGATGATCGAGGCCGGTGCCAACGAGGTGGACGAGGACACCATGCTGAACGCCATCAAGGCCGCTCACGTGGAGATCAAAAAGACCATTGAGTTCATCAACCGCATCGTGGCCGAGCGCGGTAAGAAGAAGATCGATTTTCAGGTGGTGGGTCTGGATATGGACGTGTTCCACGCCATCCAGAACAAGTATCTGGATGACTTCAAGGCCGCTATGGACACCGATGACAAGAATGTGCGCGATGCCGCTCTGCTGCCCATCATGGACAAGATCGCCGAGGAGTACCCCGACCTGACCGCTGCAGACCTTGATCTGGTCAGCTACAAGATGCAGAAGTTCGTGGTGCGCCGCTGGCTGCTGGACGAGGGCAAGCGCGTGGACGGCCGCGGCATCAACGAGATCCGCCCGCTGGCTGCCGAAGTGGGCATCCTGCCCCGGGTCCACGGCTCCGGTATGTTCACTCGTGGCCAGACCCAGGTGCTGACCACCTGCACTCTGGGCGGCACCAAGGACAACCAGCTGATGGACGACCTGACCGACGAGCAGACCAAGCGTTACATCCATCACTATAACTTCCCGCCGTATTCTGTCGGCGAAGCCCGCGCACCCCGCAGCCCCGGCCGCCGCGAGATCGGCCACGGCGCACTGGCAGAGCGCGCTCTGGTTCCCGTGCTGCCCTCTCTGGAGGAGTTCCCCTACACCATCCGCTGTGTCTCTGAGGTCCTGAGCTCCAACGGCTCCACCTCTCAGGCTTCCATCTGCGGTTCCACGCTGGCTCTGATGGATGCCGGTGTGCCCATCAAGGCACCTGTTGCCGGCATCTCCTGCGGCCTGATCACCGAGGGCGACCGCTGGATGACCATGCTGGACATTCAGGGCGTGGAGGACTTCCACGGCGATATGGACTTCAAGGTGGGCGGCACCCGCAAGGGCATCACTGCCATCCAGATGGACATCAAGATCGACGGCCTGACCTACGACATCATTGCCGAGGCTTTCGAGAAGTGCCGCAAGGGCCGCCTGTATATTCTGGACGAGATCATCAAGCCGGTGATCGCAGAGCCTCGCCATGAGCTGAGCCGCTACGCACCCAAGATGTTCAGCATGATGATCCCCACCGATAAGATCAAGGACGTGATCGGTAAGGGCGGCAAGGTCATTCAGGACATTTGCGCTACCTGCAACTGCAAGATCGACGTGCAGGAGGACGGCCATGTGTTCGTCTCCGCCGTGGATCAGGAGGACGCAAAGCGCGCCATCTTTACCATCAAGACCATTGTGGAGGACCCCGAGATCGGTGCCATCTACAAGGGCAAAGTGACCCGCCTGATGAACTTTGGTGCCTTCGTTGAGATCGCACCGGGCAAGGAAGGTCTGGTGCACATCTCCAAGCTGGACACCAAGCGTGTGGAGCGCGTGGAGGATGTGGTCGCCGTGGGCGATGCCATCGTGGTCAAGGTCACGGACATCGACCAGCAGGGCCGCATCAACCTGAGCCGCCGCGATGCCATTCTGGCGCTGGAAGCCAAGCGCGCCGCGCAGGAGCAGCAGTAATCCATAAATCAGAGGGACCCCACAGCCGGTTGGCTGCGGGGTCCCTTTTTGCTGTCCGAAAAAACTTTTGGGTTTCCTCTTGACAGAAATGCAAAAATGTGTATTATTGTATTAGCTGCTTAATACAGCAACACATAAGGAGGGCAAAGCAGAATGAGTGAACAGTTTGATGCCAGCCGCCCGATCTATGCCCAGCTGGTGGAACGGCTCAAAGCCAGAATTCTGGCGGGTACCTACCCGCCGGGGGGGCATCTGGATTCGGTGCGGGATCTGGCCGCAGCTGCCGGGGTCAACCCCAACACGATGCAGAGGGCTCTGGCCCAGCTGGAAAGTGAGGGCCTTGTGCGCACCGAGCGCACCAGCGGACGCTACGTCACGGAGGATACGAATTTGATCGAACAACTGCGGGCTGCCGCCGCCCATGACATCGCGGCAGATTTTCTGGAGAAGATGCGCAGCATCGGCTACACGCCGGAAAAGGCGGCAGCCCTGTTGGAGCACTGGGATACAGAGGAGGTAGAACCCCATGAGTAAAGTGCTGACCTGTGAAAAATTGACAAAAGTATACGGAAAGGAAAAGACCGCGCTGGACGGCATCGATCTGGAGCTGGATTTTGGCCGCATCGTAGGGCTGCTGGGCCCCAACGGCAGCGGCAAGACCACCCTGCTCAAGCTGGCCAATGGTCTGCTGCAGCCCACGGAAGGCCGCATCCGGATCGCGGGCATGGCCCCCGGCCCGGAGACCAAGGAGCTGGTCTCCTACCTGCCGGATGCCGACTGGCTGCCCGACTGGATGCGGGTGGAGGAGCTGGTGGAGATGTTCCGGGATTTTTACGGCACGCCCAGTCAGGCCAAGGCTTACATCGGCTTTGATGCCGACAAGGCCAATGAGATGCTGGCCCGGCTGAACATCGCCCCCAATGCCCGGCTCAAGACCCTTTCCAAGGGCAACAAGGAGAAGGTTCAGCTGGTGCTGGCCATGAGCCGCAACGCCCGTCTCTACCTGCTGGATGAGCCCATCGGCGGCGTGGACCCTGCGGCCCGGGACTACATCCTGAACACCATCATTTCCAACTACAGCAAGGACGCAACGGTCGTCATTTCTACCCACCTCATCGAGGACATTGAGCCGGTGCTGGACGAGGCCGTGTTCCTGAAGGACGGCCGAATCTTTGCGCACCGCGCTGTGGACGATATCCGCGAGACCGAGGGCAAGAGCGTCGATGCGTATTTCCGGGAGGTATTCAAATGCTGAAGCAATTGTTGAAATATGAGTTCAAGGCCACCAAAAGCCTGTACTTCGGGCTGTATCTGGCGCTGGCGCTGCTGAGCGTGGTGCTGGGCGTTTCGTTCCGGCAGGAAAATGCATGGGCCGACAATACGAATTTCGGGCGGCTTGAAGTCATTCTGATGGTCCTCTATCTCTCTGTCATCTTCGCCATTGCGGTGCTCTGTTTTGTCAGCACGGTCCAGCGCTTTTATAAAAATCTGCTGGGACGTGAAGGCTACCTGATGCACACCCTGCCCGTGACCGAGACCCAGCTCATCCTCTCCAAGCTCATCACCAGCATGGTCTGGGTGCTGTGCAGTGGCCTGGTGGGCATCGTCTGCATCACGGTCATGGTTGCTGTCGGCGTGTTCGACCCGGAGACCTTCGGCATGGTGGACTGGGAAAGCTGGAAGCAGCTGTGGGGGATGCTGTATGGGGAACTGGGCGCGAGGTTCTGGCTGGTGACGTTCTGGACCATCCTCATCAATCTGGCCCGGCTGGCCGACCTCATCCTCTGCGTTTACGCCGCCTGCATGATCGCCCATCCATTCCGGAAGCATGTGGTGATTCTCGCCTTTATCGGCCTGAACATTGTGGAGAACCAGATCGACAAGCTGCTGGGCACGAACCACGTGAACCTGTTCATGGACATTACCTATCGGGTGGCCGATGTGAACGTGACCGGTGTGACCTATGGAATGACCCCGATGCGCTGGCTGACGGCGGCACTTGGAACAGACGTTGGCTATCTGTTCTGCTTTGCCGTGACTGCAGCCATTGCGGCGGCATACTTCTTCCTGACCCGGTGGCTGATGAAAAATAAACTGAATCTGGAGTAAACAAAAAGGCGGTGTGCCCGGAGCGGACACACCGTCTTTTGCTGTCTGGAAAAAGGATTACACGCCGGAAGCGCCGTAGTTTGCCAGCACACGGGCAGAAGGATCGTTGACGTTGCAGCCGGGCCATGCCTTGTTCGGCATCCAGAAGCCCACGATGGTGCGGCTCTGGTCGTGGTAATATTTCTCGAAGATCTCGCGGTAGAACAGGCTCTCCTTGGTAAAGGGCATACAGTGGGCCGAGTAGTTTGCCCGGCGGAGCTGGAACTCCTCATCGGTGTACAGGCTCTCGGCATACTCCTTGATGTCGTCCACCATGCTGTGGCCCACGGCATCGGAGAAGGCGGCCTTTTCGCGCCAGAGGATCTCCGGGGGCAGCCAGTCGCCCTCAAAGGCCTTGCGCAGCAGGTACTTGCCCTTGCCGTAGCTGTTCAGCTTCTTTTCGGGGTCAATGGCCATAACGTAGCGCACAAAGTCCAGATCGCCAAAGGGCACGCGGGCCTCGATGCTGTTGGCGGAGATGCAGCGGTCGGCCCGGAGAACGTCGTACATGTACAGCTCCCGGATGCGCTTCTGGCTCTCCTGCTGGAAGGCATCGGCGGTGGGGGCGTAGTCGGTGTACTTGTAGCCGAACAGCTCATCGGAGATCTCGCCGGTCAGCAGCACGCGCACATCGGTCTGCTCGTGGATGGCCTTGCAGAGCAGGTACATGCCCATGCTGGCGCGGATGGTGGTGATATCCCAGGTGCCCAGCAGCCGGATGACCTCCTCCAGGCTCTGGATGACCATGTCCCGGTTGATGATGATCTCATGGTGTTCGCTACCCAGATAATCGGCGGTCTGGCGGGCATATTTCAGGTCGATGGCATCGGTGTCCATGCCGATGGCAAAGGTGCGGATGGGCTTGCCCAGCTTCTTGGCTGCAATGGAGCAGACCAGCGAGGAATCCAGACCGCCCGAGAGCAGAAAGCCCACAGGGGCATCGGCATCCAGACGCTTTTCCACGCCTGCGATCAGCTTTTCGCGGATGTTCCGCAGGGTGGTCTCCATGTCATCCTCCATGGGGGCGGGTACGTCGGCAATGTCCTCATAGCGGACAAAGCGGCCATCGCAGTAGTAGCTGCCGATGGGGAAGGGGCGGATGTCGTCGCACCAGCCGATCAGGTTCTGCATCTCGGAGGCAAAGGCGATCTGGTGGCTGGACTTGGAGTAGCCGTAGAACAGCGGACGGATGCCGATGGGGTCGCGGG
>ENA-OUPA01000586-OUPA01000586.1-human-gut-metagenome-genome-assembly--contig:-NODE-586-length-23318-cov-15.3824_pt1 | contig 23318 bp, 20 predicted proteins | sample MGYA00237939_ERZ548770 | MGnify/ENA primary metagenome ERZ548770 (study PRJEB26490, sample SAMN05356877) | human gut metagenome | biome: terrestrial biome; feature: human-associated habitat; material...
GAGCAGCGGCGGCGGCAGCAGCACCAGCCACAGCCAGGAAGTTACGACGAGAAATCTTCATAAGAAAGTCTCCTTTATTTTCAATCCATCGTGTGCCGGCCTGCAAATGCAGGCACTTGCACATTTACTGGTTCAAGTATAGCGGGAAGATGTGTGAGATGCAAGCACTTTTCGATTACAAAATATTTACAAAGTCTTTGTAAATATGTCCAAAAAGTATTGCTTTTGCACAGTTCCCTGCCGTTCCGGTTTTGTGCCGGGAAGCGATTTATTTTTCCACAGCGGCATTTCCGGCCACATTGGAAGGCCCGAACCCAAAGGGCAGCAGTTCGTCCATGCTACGCTCGATGAAATCCTCCGGCGTTTTGGCCATGATCACGTTCAGCTCCGGCCCGCCGAACTCGAACAGTGCCTGACGGCACACACCGCAGGGCGAGGTGATCTGTTTGTTCACCTCGCCGCGGCGGCTGCCCACCACTGCAATATCCGTGAACTCGGTCACACCGTCGGCCACGGCCTTGAACAGGGCCGTGCGCTCTGCGCAGCTGGTGGGGGTAAAGGACGCATTTTCCACGTTGCAGCCGGTGTAGATGCGTCCGTCCTTTGCGCGCAGGGCAGCACCCACCATAAAATTGGAATACGGTGCATAAGCCTTTTCGCGGGCAGCCAGTGCCATACGGATCAGTTTCTGCTTTTCTTCCAGGGTCAGGTTCGTCATAAAATGTTCCTCCTTTTGGGGGCGAAAACAGCGCGGCCGGCCTTTTTGCAGGCAGACCGCGCTGAATCTTCGGTTGGGTTTCTCAGTACTCTGCGCCCAGAGCCACCTTCATCATGTTGGTAAAGCTCGTCTGGCGCTGCTCGGCCGTGGTGATCTCCGGTGCCACAAAGCTGTCGGAAATGGTCAGCAGGCAGGCCGCATGCTTGCCCAGCACCTGTGCGTTGGCAAACAGGGCAAAGCTCTCCATCTCCACGCACAGGCAGCCGCGCTCATCCCGCAGCTTTTCCCAGTAGGTGGGCTTTTCGTCGGAGGGCTGGCGGTAGAACACATCCGAAGAGTGGATGTTGCCCTCAATGAGGGGAATGCCCTGCTTGGCGGCAGAAGCGCGCAGCTTGTCGTTCAGGCTCTGGCTGGGCAGGGTGATGTCACCCTCGAAGCCGCTTTGTACCCGGGCGTAGTTGGACTCGCTCACCGCACCGGTGGACAGCACCACGTCGAACAGCTTGGCCTTTTCGGTGTAGCTGCCGGCGGAGCCGATGCGGATGATGTTGTCCACATCGTAGAACTTGAACAGCTCATAGGAATAGATGCCGATGGACGGCATGCCCATGCCGCTGCCCATCACGCTGATGGGGCGGCCCTGATAGGTGCCGGTAAAGCCCAGCATGCCGCGCACACCGGTCACCTGACGCACATCCTGCAGGAAGGTGTCGGCAATGAACTTGGCGCGCAGGGGGTCGCCGGGCATGAGGACGGTCTTGGCGAAATCGCCCTTTTCGGCGCTGATGTGAGGGGTAGACATAAGATCATCTCTCCTTTTTTCCTATTTACAGCAGATGGGCCTTTCCCCTTTGGGAAAAGCCCTCTCTGCCAAGTTACCTGTATTTGCTGCGGTTGAACACGTTCTGGGGCGCAACGTAACTGCCGTTGTGGCGGATCTCAAAGTGGCAGTGGTTGCCGCTGGAGCGTCCGGTGCTGCCCACATAGCCAATGAGCTGGCCCTGCTTGACCGACTGACCGGCGTGCACCACCAGCGACAGGCAGTGAGCGTACAGGGTGGTGTAGCCGTTGCCGTGGTTGATGATGATGGAGTTGCCGTAGCCGTTGCCCGCACCGGCCCGGTTGTAGCCGGCCTTGGTCACCGTACCGCCTGCCGAAGCATAGATAGGTGTACCGGCGGCGGCGCAGATATCCACGCCCTTGTGGCTGCCGCCGTACCAACGGGAGCAGTTCCGGTAGCCGGGCACCGGCCAGATGAACTGTCCGCTGCCGGTGATGTAGCTGGTCTTTGCCTGTTTTTTGGTGCCCACCACGATCTTTTCGGTCACAGGCTCCTTGATCACTTCGGTGCTGAGGATCTGCTGGCTGAGCTGGGTGCCGTTGGTGTCGTACACACGCTGGGCCGTCACACTGCGGATGCCGTTTTCACCGGCCTGCGTAGTCTTTTTGGTGCCCACGTTGTACTCGTTGGATTTGGTCGTCTCGCTGGCATAGGGGATCTCCTCCTGCCAGGTCTCGATCTTGGTGATGCGCACTTCCAGCGTGGCTTCCTGTTTGGTCACGATCAGCTCATCACCGGCCTGGATGTTGGAGGTCTCGGTCAGGGCCGCGCCCTTGAAGTTCGTATTCAGCTCGCACAGTTCCCGGAAGGTCAGGTCGTTCTTCTGGGCAATGCTCCACAGGGTGTCGCCGGTCTGCACGGTATAGATCTTTTCCTGCTGCTGCACGCCGGAAAGCATCGACTCCACATCGTTTTCCTGCTGGAAGTTTTCATTGAAGTAGATGCCATTCTCCAGGGTGACCTCTTTGTTGAAGCCCACGGTCACATTGGGATCTTTCGGGTCCTCGTAGGGTTCCAGCAGGCTGCTCAGGTAGCTCTGCAGGGCAGTGCCGTCCGAGCACACGGCGGTCAGTTCTCCATCCAGATACAGGGCGGTGCCCTCACTGATCTGGTCGCTGGAGGACTTCAGAATGGCGTTGGCCATCTCGTTTTCGTCCAGCACGCTGTGTGCCACCGAAATGGTGTAGGTGGGCTCCACCGTCCACTTGGTGTTCTCGTCCGTGCCTGCATAGTTGATACGCTCCTGCACGGCTTCCTTGGCAGAGTTGAACACATCCTCGTTGGCCACATAGCCCACGGTCTGGCCGTTCACCTGCACTTCCAGCGCATAGGGCTGACGGATGGTGTTCTGCACCACCGTGACCATCCCGGCCAGTGCCAGCACCGGCAGGATGTACATGGCCATGCGCGGCAGGGTGCGCACATTGCGCCGCACGCCGCCGACCAGATAATGCACGCTGTCCTTTACGGCTGCGCCAAAGCCCTTTTCCTTCCGGACGCGGTGCGCATGTACCAGCAGCGAGCCCATGCCCCGGAAGAACAGCACGATGGGCCCGAACAGGTCGCGCACCATCTGGGCTGCACCGGGGAACGCCATGGACACGATGGTGTGCAGCAGGCTGCGCACCCAGAGCAGTGCACCGGACACGCCCCGGCACACCGTGCGTCCGACACGGACAAATGCATATTCGGCCGAAAATCCCAGAGCGTACAGGGCCTCACCTACGATGAGAACGAGGCGGTTCTGCAGCAGCTTCTGAGAAAAATGATTGACGTGATGCTGGGTCCTGCGGCGGAAGCGGTGCCGACGCAGGAGCTGCATGCATTGGAACTGTGCCCACAGGGAGCGCAGCTTCTGGCCGCGTTTTTTCGGCGGCTGCTGCGCAGGCTCTGCGGTCTGCGGTTCCTTTGTCTTATCTTCGATCAAACGGGTTTCTCCTTCCTTGCCGCGCGGCAAAGCTGCTCTGCATCCGGCGCGGCGGTGGTTTCCACATCCTGTGCGGCTGAATGTCAGCGCACAGACGATCTATACTCATTTTATTATACACCCTGCACGGAATGAAACAAGCACCTGCACAAAATTTGGGCAGTTCTTTCACGCACTTTTCACGAAAGCAGGTCGGCCATATCCTGCGGCAGCGGGCTTTCCACGGTCACCGTGCGGCCTGTTCCGGCGCTCACCGGGGTGCGGATGCAGATGCCGTCCGGCACCTCGGTGTACTCCGGCACCCGGAAGGTCTGCTTTGCGCAGTGCAGTGCCTGCCGCCCGATGCGGTCCCGGCGGCCGCCGTAGAGGTCATCCCCGGCCAGCGGATGGCCGATGGACGCAAAGTGCACCCGGATCTGGTGGGTGCGGCCGGTCACCGGCACGCAGGCGGCCAGGCTCAGGCCGTTCTGTACCTTTAATATGGTGTACTCAGTGCGGCTGGGCTTGCCCTCCGGGGTCACACACCGCCCGATGATGCTGTCGCCCCTGCGGCCGATGGGCGCGTCGATCACGCCCGGCCCCAAGGGCAGCTCGCCCTCCACGATGGCGTAATAGAGCTTCTGCACGTTTTCTGCCAGGAGCGGCGCAGCATAGGTGTTGCGGGCCGCCAGCACAAGGCCGCTGGTGTCCTTGTCGATGCGGTTCACCGGGCGGAACACCGGGCTGCGGCCCTGCTGCAGCGCCCAGGCCGCATAGCCGTTGGCCAGCGTGCCGCCGGGGTAGTTCAGAGTGGGGTGCACCGCCAGATGGGGCGGCTTTTCCAGCACCACGGCAAAGGCATCCTCGTAGACCACCTGCACGGCAATGTCCGGCTGCGGGGCCACGCCGCCCGCTTCCGGCGGGAGGTCGAAGCTCAGCACCTGCCCCGGGTACACCCGGCGGTTGGCCAGCACGGGCGCGCCGTCGGCAAAAAAGCCGCCGCCCTGAAATTTGACCGCCCGGGCAAGCTCCGTAGAAACGGCACACTGGCGCAGAAAGTTCCGCACAAGCGTTCCATTTTGGGTCTGCAGGGTGTCCGGCACCGTGAAATACAGACGCACGCGCACCCCTCCTTTGCACGAAAAACAGATATAAATAGTATAGCAAAAAACGCTTTCGCTTGCAAATCTTGTTTTTTTATGGTATTATGAGGAACGGAAAACGAGTGGAACATACGGCGGCGGGGCGGCTTTGACCGCTCTGAGGAAAGTCCGGGCCTCACAGAGCACGGTAACTGCTAACGGCAGCCGAGGGTGACCTCAGGGAAAGTGCAACAGAAAACAAACCGCCGCAGCAATGCGGTAAGGATGAAACGGCGAGGTAAGAGCTCACCAGCGCATGGGTGACCATGCGGCTTTGTAAACCCTACCGGAAGCAACGCCTATATGGGACGTACAGCGCTGCTCGCGTGTCCCGAAGGCGGCACGAACCTGTCAGCAATGGCAGGTCTAGACAGATCGTCGTTTAATACAGAACCCGGCTTACGGTCCATCTCGTTTTCCGCTTTTATGCTTTCCGGCTGCCCGCATCCCTGCGGGCAGCTTTTGTTTTGTCACACTTCTTTTACCAAGCTGTTACTTTCCGTTTGTTGCAGTTTGTGGTATACTATGGGCACTGCAGGCCCTCTGCAGGCTAAAACAAAAGACAGGATGTGAAATCCTCCGATGAAAGATGGTTTTTTAAAGGCAGCCGCCTTCTCCCCCGCCCTGCGGGTGGCGGACTGCACCTATAACGCCCAGCAGATCCTTGCCGACGTGCAGGCAGCCGCCGCGCGCGGGGTCAAGCTGGCCGTGTTCCCGGAATTCTGCCTCACCGGCTACACCTGCGGCGATCTGTTCCTGCAGCACACGCTGCAGACCGGTGCGCTGGATGCCCTGCAGACCGTGCTGGACGGCACCCGGACGCTGGACACCGTCGTGCTGGTGGGCCTGCCGCTGCTGGTACACGGCAAGCTGTACAACTGCGCCGCCGTGCTGTGCCGCGGGCAGCTGCTGGGCCTTGTGCCCAAGACCTACCTGCCCAACTACGGTGAATTCTACGAGAAGCGCCAGTTTACCCCCGGCAGCACCGAGGTGGAAACGATCACCGTGTGCGGCCAGCAGGTGCCCTTTGGCACTTCGCTGCTGTTCCGCTGCCGGTCCATGCCCAGCTTTGTGCTGGGCGTAGAGCTGTGCGAGGACCTGTGGAGTGCGTTGCCGCCCTCCACCTTCCACGCACTGGCCGGGGCCACGGTCATCGCCAACCTTTCGGCCAGCGACGAGACCGTCGGCAAGGCCGAGTACCGCCGGGCACTGGTGTCCAACCAGTCGGCCCGCCTGCTGTGCGGCTACCTGTACGCCTCGGCCGGGCACGGCGAGAGCACCCAGGACATGGTGTTCGCCGGGCACGACCTGATCGCCGAAAATGGCACCCTGCTGGCCGAGACGGCTCCCTTTGCGGGCGGCATTGCCGAGACCGAGATCGACTGCCAGCGCATGGAGGCCGAGCGTGCCCGTAACACCAGCTTTGAGCTGAACCGCGATGGTTACACCACGGTGGAGTTTGATCTGGAACTCACCGAGACCCCCCTCACCCGCTGGATCGACCCAGCACCCTTCGTGCCCGGCGACCCCAAGCGCCGCGCCGAGCGCTGCGAACTGATCCTGAAGATGCAGGCCGACGGTCTGGCCAAGCGGCTGGAGCATGCCCACGCCAAAACGGCGGTCATCGGCATTTCCGGCGGTCTGGACAGCTGTTTGGCCCTGCTGGTGGCGGTGCGCGCCATGAAACAGCTGGGCCGCCCCGCCAGCGATGTGCTGGCCGTGACCATGCCCTGCTTCGGCACCACCCACCGCACCCGCAGCAATGCCGAGATCCTGTGCGATGAGCTGCAGGTCTCCTTCAAAGAGATCGACATTGCCGAAACGGTGCACAGCCACTTCCGGGACATCGGCCAGGACGAAAGCGTGCTGGACGTGACCTTTGAAAATGGGCAGGCCCGTGTGCGCACGCTGGAGCTGATGGACACTGCCAACCGCACCGGCGGCCTTGTGGTGGGCACCGGCGACCTGTCGGAGCTGGCACTGGGCTGGGCCACCTACAACGGCGACCACATGAGCATGTACGGTGTGAACGCCGGGGTGCCCAAAACGCTGGTGCGCCATCTGGTGCATTACGAAGCCGACATTGCCGCCACTGATGCCCTGCGCACCGTGCTGCTGGACATTCTGGACACTCCGGTCTCCCCGGAGCTGCTGCCCGCCAAGGACGGCGAGATCGCGCAAAAGACCGAGGATCTGGTGGGCCCCTATGAGCTGCACGACTTTTACCTGTATCAGGTGCTGCGCTTCGGCTTTGGCCCGGCCAAGATCTTCCGGCTGGCAAAGGCCGCCTTTGCAGGCCGCCCCGAATACCCCGACAACGTGCTGTACAAGTGGCTGCGCAACTTCTACTGGCGGTTCTTCGCCCAGCAGTTCAAGCGCAGCTGCCTGCCGGACGGTCCCAAGGTGGGCAGCGTGACCCTTTCGCCCCGCGGCGACTGGCGCATGCCCAGCGATGCCTGTGCCGCCCTCTGGCTCGCCGAACTGGAACAGCTTTCGATCAAGGATTGACACATGAAACACAAAAAACTGCTGACCAATCTTCTGTTTGCCGCCGTCGTTCTGGCCATTGCCGCCGTTCTGCTGCTGGTGCGCAGTGCACACAGCAGCGGTTCCAAGCTGCGGGCCGAACTGATCTACGGTGACAACAACACCACCATGAACCTTCCGCTGGACAAGAACGATACCTATGACGTAGACACCGGGTACTACACGGTGCACATCGAGATCAAGGACGGTGCTGCCCGCTTTGTGGACTCCCCCTGCCCGGACCACATCTGTGAGGGCTTCGGCTGGCTGTCCAACGAAGACCAGACCGCCACCTGCCTGCCCGCCCGCGCGGTGCTGACCATCGTGCCGGCTGACTGAGCCTGAACGCTCAAAAGGAGATTTCCCATGAAGGATGATTCCAATCGTTCCCTGCGGCGTGTGAACCGCAAGAGCCGCAGTGCGGCAGACCGCACCGTGGAAGTGGACAGCTCCGCTTTTTTTGCGGAGGACCCGTCCCCCACGCCGCCGCCCCGGAAAAAGCCCGGTTCTTCTGCCCCGCGCCGCAGCGGTGCAGAGGCACAGGCTGCCGCCGCTGCACCCTCGAAATTCAGCAAGATCCTGCTGCCGGTGCAGGGCATTCTCAGCGTGGCTTCGCTGGTGCAGCTGTGGCGCACCCAGATGCTGCCCGTGCTGTATCTGGTCATTCTGGCCGCCCTGCTGTTCCTGCTCTGGCTGCTGGTCAAGCGCTGTCAGGAGTACAATGTGCCCGGAAAGGTGTCCCGGGTGTTCTCGGTGTTCCTGTGCGCCTGCATGGCGCTGGGCTGTGTCTGGGCCCAGCAGGGTCTGACCGCACTGGACAACATGACCAACGGTCTGCTCACCGGTGCCGAGGCCAACAAGATCACCAAGGAGCCTTTCGTCATCTACCTCAGCGGCGTGGACACCCGTGGTGAACTGACCGAAAAAGCCCGCAGCGACGTGAACATCCTGGCTGTGGTGAACCCCCAGACCAAGCAGGTGGCGCTGATCAACACGCCCCGCGACTACTATGTGGATCTGGCCGGCACCAACAGCAAGGACAAGCTGACCCATTCCGGTCTGTACGGCGTGGAGACCAGCATGGCCACCTTGGGCAACCTCTATGGCATCAACGTGGACCACTACATCCGCATCAATTTTGCGGGCTTCATCAATATCGTGGACGCCTTGGGCGGCGTGGACGTATATTCCGACCAGGCCTTCACCTCAGTGGGCAGCCCCGGCTACTACGACCCCACCACCTTTGCCGAAGGCTGGAACCATCTGGACGGTAAGTCCGCCCTGGCCTTTGCCCGGGAGCGCCACGCCTTTGCCTCCGGCGATATCCAGCGCGGCATCAACCAGATGAAGGTCATCGACGCCATGCTGAATAAGATCAAGTCCCCTGCCCTGCTCATGGGCTTTTCCAAGATCATGGACGCCGCTTCGGACTGCTTTGTCACCGATTTTTCGCAGGATCAGATCAGTGCGCTGGTGCGCATGCAGCTGAGCGATTTTGCCAACTGGGACATCCAGAGCTACACCGTTACCGGCTCGTCCGGCACCAGCACCCAGTGCTATTCCGCCAAGGGCCAGAAGCTCTACGTCATGAAGCCGGATGAAGCCTCCGTCAGCAAGGCCAAAGAGATGATCGCGACCGTGCTGGGCGGTGAGGGCACTGTGAGCGACACCACCCAGACCCCGGAAAAGACCGACATCTTTACCCCCACCACCGACCCGAACGCCGCTGCTTCCATTCCGGAAGAACCGGCGGAAAGCGTCATCGTGGAGGATCCCGCCGAGAGCGTGCCGGAAGAGACCCCGGCCGAAACGCCTGCTGAGCAGCCTGCAGAACAGCCTGCCGACACCCAGCCCCAGGAGCCGGAGACTCCGGCCGACAGCGGCACCAGTGACGGCAGCACCGAAGCTCCGTCCATCTCACTGCCCACGCAGGAAGAGGTGGAACAGGCCGCATCCTCGCTGTACAACGCAGCGTCCACCATTCTGGATGCCATCTACAATGCAGCGTCCCAGAACGACGCCGCCTGATTTCCCACAACCGCAACGAGGCCCCGGAGGGCAGAACCTCCGGGGCCTCGTTTTTTCGTTGTCAGGATCTTATGCCTTGATCTCGTTCCACACGCTGTGGCCGTCCAGGCTGGAGGCATCCACGCCCAGATACTCGCAGATGGTCTGGGCAATGGTGCCGAAGCAGAGTCTGGTGCCCAGGTCCACACCGGGCTTCACGCCCTTGCCGCAAACCAGGTACGGCACATACTCGCGGGTATGGTCGGTGGTCTTGGTGTAGGAGGGGTCGCAGCCGTGGTCTGCGGTGATCATCAGCAGGTCGCCCTCCCGCATACCGGGGATGAAGTCGGCCAGGAAGCGGTCGAACTCGGTGGCGGCAGCCGCGTAGCCCGCCACATCGCGGCGGTGGCCGTACAGCATGTCAAAGTCCACCAGGTTCACAAAGGCCAGGCCCTCAAAGTCGCGGGTCTGCAGGGCCTTGGTGAAGGCAATGCCGTTGGTGTTGCCGGTGGTCTTGATCTTCTCGGTCACGCCCTCGCCATCAAAGATATCGAAGATCTTGCCCACGGCGATGACGTCCTTGCCGGCGTTCTTCAGCAGGTCCAGCATGGTGGCGCGGGGCGGCTTCAGGCTCAGGTCGTGGCGGTTGGTGGTGCGGTAGAAGGTATCGGCGGTGCGGCCCAGGAAGGGGCGGGCAATGACGCGGCCCACGCCATACTCGCCCTTGAGCATCTCGCGGGCGATCTCGCAGTAACGGTACAGCTCGTGCACCGGCACCAGCTCTTCGTTGGCGGCCACCTGGAACACGCTGTCGGCACTGGTGTAGACGATGAGGGCGTTTTCCTTCATGGCCTGCTCGCCGTAGTCCTTCAGCACCTGGGTGCCGGAATAGGGCTTATTGCAGAGCACCTTGTGGCCGGTTTTTTCCTCAAACTCGTGGATGAGCTCTGCGGGGAAACCCTCCGGGAAGGTGGGCAGCGGCTTCGGGCTCACCACACCGGCGATCTCCCAGTGGCCGATGGTGGTGTCCTTGCCCATGCTCTGCTCCTGCAGGCGGGCAAAGGAACCGGTGGGAGCGGCGGTCTTTTCCCCGGCGGTCACACCGTCAATGTTGAACAGGCCCAGCTTTTGCAGGTTGGGGCAGTTGAAGTTGGGATGCTTTGCAATGGCTCCCAGCGTGTTGGTGCCCTCGTCGCCAAAAGCGGCGGCATCCGGCTCGGCGCCGATGCCAAAGCTGTCGAGCACGATCAGAAAGACACGTTTTTCCATCTTGGTTTTCTCCATTTCTTCCGGGTCAGCCCGGATAAGTGACACTTTTACCTGCCACCATTATAAGCAAAAACAGGCCCGTTTGCAAGGGCTGTCTTTCCATGCTGCACAGCTGTCCTGACGGGCAGGATCTTAGCCATTTCTTTAACGATTTCTCTGTGCAAAATCCGCAAAATTACCGCGTCCCTGCGTCAAACATCTGTTCAAACCTCCCGGCATGCAAAAAAGTTGTATTCATCCTGAAATTCCACTTGCTCTCTTGTCAGAAAGCGATTATAATAGTAGTTGGTAAAGTTTTGGATTTTTACTTTACCGTACATTCCAACCCACAGCACGGGGAGTTTTCCCTGTTGGTCGTGTGCGCGGGCCGTTCTGCATGACAGCAGACAGCCTGCTGCAAAATAAATGAGAGAGTGAGAACGTAGACGGAGGTATTTTGAATGAGAAAAACGAAAATTATCTGCACCCTGGGCCCTTCCACCGACAAGGACGGCGTCCTGCGTGAACTGATCGCCAACGGCATGAATGTTGCCCGCTTCAACTTCTCCCACGGCTCCCACGAGGAGCACAAGGGCCGTCTGGACCTGCTCAAGTCCCTGCGCGAGGAGCTGGGCAAGCCCGTGGCTGCTCTGCTGGACACCAAAGGCCCTGAGATCCGCCTGAAGGACTTCAAGAACGGCACCGAGATGCTGGAAGCCGGCCAGACCTTCACCCTGACCACCCGCGATGTGGAGGGCACCAAGGAGATCTGCTCCATCACCTATAAGGATCTGCCTCAGGACGTGGCCCCCGGCGGCACCATCATGCTGGATGACGGCCTGATCAAACTGCAGATCCAGACCGTGAACGATACCGACATCGTCTGCACTGTGCTGAACAACGGCAAAATCAAGAACAAGAAGGGCGTCAACGTGCCCGGTGTGCATCTGTCCATGCCGTATATGAGCCAGCGCGATAAGGACGATATCATCTTCGGCATCGAGCAGGGCTTTGATTTCATCGCTGCTTCCTTTGTGCGCACCGCACAGGACGTGTACGAGATCCGCAACCTGCTGAACGAGTACGACTCCAACATCCGCATCATCGCTAAGATCGAGAACCGTGAGGGTGTGAACAACATCGACAGCATCCTGGCTGCCGCCGACGCCGTCATGGTGGCCCGCGGCGACCTGGGCGTCGAGATCGACTTTACCGAGCTGCCCGGCATCCAGAAGAACATCATCGAGCGTTCCTTCTCCTTCGGCAAGCCCATCGTCACCGCTACCCAGATGCTGGACAGCATGATGGTGAACCCCCGCCCCACCCGCGCCGAGATCTCGGACGTGGCAAACGCCATCTACGACGGCACCTCTGCCATCATGCTGTCCGGTGAGACCGCTGCCGGTGCCTACCCCGTGGAGGCCCTTAAGACCATGTCCGCCATCGCCGAGCGTACCGAGACCGAGAACCATGCCCGCGTGGAGTACCTGACCGAGGCCACCAACGGCAAGATCAGCGTGAGCGATGCGACCGCACACGCCGCCTGCCTGACCGCCAAGGACGTGAACGCCGCTGCCATCGTCACCGTGTCCGAGTCCGGCACCACTGCCCGCCTGCTGAGCAAGTACCGCCCGCAGCAGCCCATCATCGCCTGCGTCATGAAGGAGCAGGTGCAGCGTCAGCTGTCCCTGAGCTGGGGCATCACCTCCCTGATGATGCCTCTGGCGCACAGCACCGACGAGCTGATCGAAATGTCCACCGCCCTGGCCAAGGAAAACGGCTTCCTGCACAACGGTGAGCTGGCCGTGGTGACCGCCGGCGTGCCCGTGGGCATTTCCGGCACCACCAACATGATCAAGATCCACATGGTGGGCAACTGCCTGGCCACCGGTGTGGGCGTCGGCCCGGAGAACGCCGAGGTGTCCAACGCCACCGGCAAGGCCTGCGTGTGCCGCACCCTGGACGAGGTGCGTGCCAAGTTCAAGCCCGGCATGGTGCTGGTGGTGCCTTCCACCAGCAACGAGATGCTGAACTATGTGCGCGACGCCGCCGCTCTGGTGGTGGAGGAGCCCGGCCTGAACAGCCATGCCGCCATTGTCGGCAAGGCTCTGCTCAAGCCCACCGTCGTGGGTGCCGTGGGTGCCACCTCTCACATCCGTGACGGCCTGATGATTGCTGTGGACTGCGCACACGGCAGCGTGCAGCGCCTGCAGGCCTGAGAAAGAGGGCGACACAATGGAACGCATTGCGAGCTTCTGTGTTGACCATACCAAGCTGGACCGGGGCATGTACCTGAGCCGTCAGGACGGCGACGTGCTCACTTGGGACATCCGCATGAAGAAGCCCAACCAGGGCGATTACTTGTCCACGGCCGCTGCCCACACGCTGGAACACCTGTTTGCCACCTACGCACGCAATAGTGCCTTTCAGGATGGTGTGATCTACGTGGGCCCCATGGGCTGCCGCACCGGCTTTTACCTGCTGACCCGCGGCCTGACCCCTGCGCAGGCTTTGGAGCTGACCGTGGAGTCCTTCCGCTTTATGGCCGCCTTTGAGGGTGCCGTGCCCGGTGCCAGCGAAGTGGAGTGCGGCAACTACCGCGACATGGATCTGCCTGCCGCCAAGGCCGAGGCTGCTGCCATGCTGCCGGTTCTGGAAGCCCTGACCGCCGACCGTCTGCACTACTGAGCCTCTGTGCCGGAACTCTAGACAAACAACAAAACCCGGAACTTCCTGTCGGACAGGAAGTTCCGGGTTTTTGGTTTTGTTCGGTTTATTCGTCCGGGTCGCCGCGCTCGGGCATGGTGCGCAGCTCCCGCACCAGCATGGCGCGCAGCTGGTACTGATGCTGCTCGGACGCAAGGTCAGCTCCGGCATGCAGCTCCACCTCCGGTGCCCGCCCATCGTCCGTGTACAGCGGCACCGTGACCACGGCCTGGGTGCCCTTTTCCGGGGCACACTCCACGCTCAGCCCCCAGCCCATGCGGCGGCAGCACTCACGGCAAAGCAGCAGTCCCAGCTGAGCCCCGCCCAGAAAGCTGCGCCGGTTTTCCAGCCAGGCTTCCTGGCTGCCCTCTGGCAGACCGCAGCCATTGTCCCGCACAGTCAGCTGCCACATGGTCTCGCTGCGGCGCAGCAGGATCCTCACCGTGCCGCCCTCGCGGCAGGCACGCAGCGCGTTGGACAGCAGATGCAGACACAGCAGCTCCACATCATCCCGGTCAGCCAGCACACGGCAGGTCGTCCAGCCGCCGTAGTCCAGCTCCAGGGTGACTCCCAGCTGCGCACGCACCATGTCGGCCTGGGCCGCCACCTGCTGCAGCAGCTCGCACAGATCCAGCGGGTAAAGCTTAGGCGGCTGCCCGGCACGCAGAAATTCCAGCGCAGACAGCAGTTCGTTGATGGTCCGTTCCAGCTTGGCCGTGGCCGCGCTGATGTCGCTGACTGCCTGCAGGGACTGGGCGTCTGCCCCCACGCGGGCCAGATGCTGCTCCAGATACTCGCAGTTGCGCCCGATCAGCCCCAGCGAATGGAAGCAGGCATCCTCCACCGCCTGCTGCGGGATGGCCTGCGCCGTCAGCTCCTGCGCTGTATTCTGCTGTGCCTGCTCCATTGCTACCGCCTCCAAGACTGTGTGCGTTATTCCCTGCTCTTCTGCTGGATGAGATACCGTTTGATTGCATAGATCAGCTTGCCCGTAGTGGGCTTTTCCGCTTCAAAGCCGCTTTCAGCCTTGAACTGCGTCCAGCCCTCGGCCGGTTTTGCTTCCAGCTGGTCGATCATGCGCCGGATGCCGCTGTCCACGGCCGAGACCGAAACACCATACTGCTCACTGACCGCCTGCAGGATCTCCTTGCGGATGGCCAGCTTCTGCGAGGTGCCGTAGACCACGCCCACCGCACTGGTCAGATAGCTGCAATTAATGTCCGGGATGCGGATGCCCCAGCTGTGGTACAGCTGCTGGCACTGCTGCTCGGTGCGCTGCCACTGCTGGCCCGGCATCCGGTACAGCTCCCGCAGCAGGTTCTTGAGCTCCATGCGCTCCACGCAGCAACAGCTGCCGGAGTCCTCCATGCGCAGTGCCGAGCTGTTCTTGCGTCGGCCCTCGTCGAACAGCATCAGCAGCGGCTTGTGCTCCAGCTTGCGCAGTTCCATCATGAACTCGATGCTGCTCATATCCTCCATCTGGCTGCACAGCACCACGATGTCAAAATTGTGGCCCTGCTGCAGCTCCTGCAGCAGTTTGTGTCCGTTCAGAAAGCAGGTACAGGCCAGCACTGGGTTCTGTTCTTCCAGATAGTTTTTCTGTACCCGAAGCTCCTTGCGGTCATAGCTTGCAAGGGCGACCTGCAGCACATCTGCCGTCCGCTCATTGTCCACGCCACGCGCCGCCTTCCTGTTCGGTCTGCTGTGCCGCATCCAGCTCCGCCACCACGTCCTGCCAGATCTCCGGCTGAACGCCATTCTCACACAGATATTGCAAAACACGGTAGCCAAGCTCCGGTGCAACGGCCATATACTTGCTGTCCATGCGCTGGCTGCTGCCGGTACGGCAAAGCGTCAGGCGACAGCCGGTTTCGCCGTCCGGGTCAAGGGAGTAAACCAGCGTATATGCCTGCTGCAACCCAGCGATGGCAGAAAACTGCCGGACCATGGGTGAAAACGTACGTTCCATAGAAATTCCTCCTTGCTACAAGGCATTGCGACGTTTTTAGTGCATTTCCTTGTTTTTCCTTTTTATTGTATGGAGCAGGAAGGAACCATTCAACCCTGAAAAAGTGTCTAAAAGTGTCAGGCTGTTTTTCTGTTCGTTTTTGCGTCGTGTTGTTTTGCTTTCCGACGTTTTTGCAAATCATGCTGCCTGTGCCGCACCGTATTTTCATCGTTCTGGATGGTCTGCACGGCTTTTTTTCAGTACCCTTACAATAACACGAACGCCGCAGGATTGCAACCCCTGCCGCCGGGTTGGGAAAATTTTCCTCTCTGGCCCGGCCAGAACAGAGAATTTCTGCTTCTGCTTCCGGAAAGACTTTCTTTTCCATACACAGTTTTTTCATATAGATTTGCTAAAATCATCTCGATTCTTCTGTGTAGTCTGCGCGCCTTTTGGCCCGCAGCGGCACAGCTGTCCGTTCCTCACCTCTCCGGCCCCGGCCGGAACCTTTTCCCCAGAAAGGCACACACATGCTACAAATCAAACAGATCTGCAAACAGTACAAGACCGGTGATCTCGTGCAGAATGCGCTGAATAATGTCAGCCTGAACCTGCGTGATAACGAATTCGTCGCCATCCTCGGCCCCAGCGGCTCCGGCAAAACTACCCTGCTGAACATTATCGGCGGTCTGGACCGGTATGACAGCGGCGATTTGATCATCAACGGCATCTCCACCAAAAAGTACACCGACCGCGACTGGGACTCCTACCGCAACCACACCATCGGCTTTGTGTTCCAGAGCTACAACCTCATCCCCCACCAGACCGTGCTGGCCAACGTGGAACTGGCCCTTACCATCTCCGGTATTTCCGGGGCCGAGCGCCGCCGCCGCGCCACCGAGGCACTGGAGAAAGTGGGTCTGGGCAACCAGCTGCACAAGCACCCCAGCGAGATGTCCGGCGGCCAGATGCAGCGTGTGGCCATTGCCCGTGCACTGGTGAACAACCCCGACATCCTGCTGGCCGACGAGCCCACCGGTGCTCTGGACAGTGAAACCAGCATCCAGGTCATGGAACTGCTCAAGGAGGTGGCCCGGGACCGTCTGGTGGTCATGGTCACCCATAACCCGGAGCTGGCCGAGCGCTACGCCACCCGCATCGTGACCCTGAAGGACGGCGTCATCCGCTCCGACACCATGCCCTATGAGCCGGACACCCAGACCCTTGCGGCCCCCGTGCACAAGAACATGGGCCGCTCGTCCATGTCGGTGCTCACCTCGCTGACCCTCAGCTTCAACAACCTGCGCACCAAAAAAGCACGCACCCTGCTCACTGCCTTTGCCGGTTCCATCGGCATCATCGGCATTGCGCTGATCATCTCCCTGTCCACCGGTGTCAACAACTACATTGACGACATGGAGCGCTCCACCCTGTCGGAGTACCCGCTGCAGATCATGAGCAGCGGCATGGACTTTACTTCCATGCTCTCTTCCCGCGTTCCGTCGGACAGCTCCCAGAGCACCACTCAGGAAGAAGACATGGTGCCGGTGCGCCAGCTGCTCTCGCAGATGGTGTCGGGCATCACCACCAACGACCTCAAGTCCCTCAAGCAGTATCTGGAGACCACCGACACCACCGTTGCCGACAATGCCACCGCCGTGGAGTATGCCTATAATGTGTCGCCCCAGATCTACCGGCAGGACCCCGACGGCAGCATCCGGCAGGTGAACCCGGATTCCTCCCTGTCCTCGCTGGGCATCAGCTCCGAGACCTCTTCCAACAACATCATGTCCTCCATGATGAACACCAGTGTGTTCTCGGAACTGCCCCAGACCCCGGAGCTGTATGCATCCCAGTACGACGTCAAGGCCGGCCGCTGGCCGGAAGCCTACAACGAATGCGTGCTGGTGCTGGATGCCACCGGCAGCGTGACCGACTACGCCCTGTACGCGCTGGGCATGCGGGACAACGCCGAGCTGGACAAGATGATCCAGCAGTTTGCCCAGAACCAGAACGTAGACGTGCCGGATGACTTCAAGACCTATTCCTATTCCGATTTTCTAGGCAAGCAGTTCAAGCTCATCAACAGCTCCGACCGCTATGTCTACGATGAGACCTACAGCTTGTGGCGCGATAAATCGGATGACACCGACTATATGAAGCAGGTGGTGGCCAACGGCACCGACCTGACCATCGTGGGCGTGGTGCAGCCCGCCGAGGATTCTTCTGCTGCCATGCTGTCCTCCGGCATTGGCTACACCCACGACCTCACCCTGCACGTCATCGAGCAGGCCAAATCCAGCGCCATCGTGCAGCAGCAGATGGCCGACCCCCAGATCAATGTGTTCACCGGCGAGGAGTTCGGTGCCGACAACGGCACTTCCTTCAATATGTCCTCCATGTTCTCGGTGGACACCGATACGCTGAAGAACGCTTTCCAGTTTGACACCAGCGCCCTGAAGTTTGACCTGAGCGGCGCCTTTGATCTGAGCGCCGGTTCCTTCGACCTCTCTTCCCTGCTGGACCCGGACAACTTCTCACTGGACCTGGGCGACCTGCCGCAGCTGGACATGGACATGAGCAGCGTGTTTGAGAACATGGATCTGTCCATCTCCCCGGAGGCCCTGCAGAATATGATGCAGAAGATCCTGAACGGCTACAAGGACTATGTGGTGGGCAACGGCATCCTGAATCTGGACAAGATCAGCTTCTCCGCCTATATGCAGACCGAGCAGTTCCAGCAGCTGCTGGCCAGCTCCATGAGTGAACTGCTGGCCGACGCCAACCTGCAGGAGCAGTTCTCCGCCGCCATGCAGACCGTGATGGAGAGCTACTCTGCCCAGATCAGCCAGGCCCTGCAGAGCCAGCTGAGCACCGCCATGAATACGGCCATGCAGCAGATGGGCACCCAGATCAGCCAGCAGATGGAAAGCGCCATCCAGAAGAACATTGCCCAGCTGGGCAGCCAGATGGAAAATGCCCTGAAGATCGACGCCAGCGCCTTCCAGAATGCCATCCACATGAACATGACGCAGGAAGAGCTGGCTGAACTGATGAAGTCCTCCATGCTGTCCTCCACCTCCACCTACGACGGCAACCTGCAGAGCCTGGGCTACGCCGACCTCGATGACCCCAGCACCATTTCCATCTACCCGAAGGACTTTGACTGCAAGGCCCTGATCGTGGATGCACTGGATGCCTACAATGCCTCCGCCGAGGCAAATGGCGAGGATGACAAGGTGGTGCGCTACACCGATGTGGTGGGCACCCTGATGACCTCGGTGACCAAGATCATCAACATGATCAGCAACATGCTGGTGGCCTTTGTGTTCATCTCGCTGGTGGTGTCCTCCATCATGATCGGCGTCATCACCTATATCAGCGTGCTGGAGCGCCGCAAAGAGATCGGCATCCTGCGTGCCATCGGCGCGTCTAAGCGCAACATCTCGGAGGTATTCAACGCCGAGACCTTCATCATCGGTCTGTGCTCCGGCTGTATGGGCGTGGGCCTGAGCCTGATTCTGCTGATCCCCGGCAACATGCTCATCCGCTCCATTGCCGACAGTGCCTCGGTCACGGCAGCCCTGCCGCTGCAGGCTGCACTGGTGCTGATCGCACTGGCCACACTGCTCACCATTCTGGGCGGCCTGATCCCCGCCAAGAGCGCCTCCAAGTGCGACCCCGTCAAGGCCCTGCGCTCGGAGTGATTCCCGGCAGACAAAACACAAGCGGACGGTTCCCCGATCGGGCAGCCGCCCGCTTTTTGCATTGCGGCGCATCTTGTGCTAAAATAAGAAAAAACACAAAGGAGCCTTTTTCCATGCCCAATATCATTGAGATCACTGATTTTTCCGCGCCAGAGCTGGACGTCTACGCCCGCTTGACCCAGGCCCAGCTGCGCAATCGACTGGAGCCGGAAAAGGGCGTTTTTATTGCCGAGAGCCCCAAGGTGATCGCGCGGGCGCTGGATGCCGGCCACCAGCCGCTGTCCCTGCTCATGGAACGCAAACAGATCACCGGCCCGGCCCAGGACATCCTGACCCGCTGCGGGGACGCCCCGGTATACACGGCCGACCGCGAGATGCTGGCCCGCCTGACCGGCTACGAACTGACCCGCGGCGTGCTGTGCGCCTTCCGCCGCCCCGCGCCCCGCACAGTAGAGCAGGTATGCCGGGATGCCCGCCGGGTGGCTGTGCTGGAGGGCATCGTGGATTCCACCAACGTGGGTGCCATCTTCCGCAGTGCTGCCGCATTGAACATGGATGCGGTGCTCATCACGCCCTCCTGCTGCGACCCGCTGTGCCGCCGGGCGGTGCGCGTGAGCATGGGTACGGTGTTCCAGGTGCCCTGGGCGCAGATCGGCACCACCCCCGCCGACTGGCCGGAACACGGCATGGCACAGCTGCACGCTCTGGGCTTCAAGACCGCCGCCATGGCCCTGAGCGACCGTTCGGTGAGCATCGACGACAACGCCCTTGCCGCTGAGCCCAAACTGGCCATTGTGCTGGGCACCGAGGGCGACGGCCTGGCCCACAGCACCATCGCCGCCTGCGACTATACCGTGAAGATCCCCATGTCCCATGGGGTAGACTCGCTGAACGTAGCCGCTGCCAGTGCCGTCGCCTTCTGGCAGCTGGGCCGTACCTGACACAATCCGCTTGACAAATCTCCTGATTCGAGTTACACTTACAGGGTCATCTGGTATGGGCCTGTAGCTCAGTTGGGAGCCCATGCGGTCCTTAAACAATCTGGAGTTATATACCACGCGCCCCCAAGCGGTTTTTGGGGGCTTAAATATGGGCTCGTAGCTCAGTTGGGAGAGCGTTCGGTTCGCATCCGAAAGGTCGAGGGTTCAACTCCCTTCGAGTCCATAAAACGCCGTATCGTTTAACACGATACGGCGTTTCTTTTTGTCTTTCTTTGCAAAATCGTGCATCATTCGTCTTAACAGCGCAAAGTGACGTGTGCCGAACTTTTCGGCATAATGTTCATAGCTTCACCAGAAGTTTTGTCAAAAACGACGATTCCCCCATTCGGAGTACCCAGCCCCCTAACGGGTGCTTGTTTAAGGTCCGTTTTCCGCCCACTCGGAGTACGCACCGAGAGCGAATGACTCTTAAATTCTTCAAACTCCTCCAGCGGAACATTGAGAATGATCTCAATATCATAATCCCGTCCAACACGGACTTCCTTGATGAACTGGTTGAGGATTGTCTGCCGCTGCTGAAAGGATGCGTTCTGATAGGTACTTGCCCAAGTGAACAGATTGCTGCAATCATTTTCAGCTTTCTTGTTTTCCTGCTCAATCTCCTCCAGCTTGTTCTGTGCAGCGGTCAGGGCGTCCTGTGCTGCTTGGATCGCAGCTTGATTTTCATCCAGAAGCTGCTGGATCATATCACGGTCAATGCTGCTCTTTCCCCGGATGACGCGAATCATTTCATCCTTCAATGCATTCCGTTCGTCATCCTTGAGGTCGAGTTCACTCTTTGCACGTGATACTTCTTTCTGCGCTACTTCCATGTCCTTGCGAAGCATATCCTGAAGCAGCTTGCTTTTGGAACACTCTAAAATCTCCGAAAACTTGGTGCATACGATACTCTCTACGATTGCGTCCAGTTTTGTTACACCGTAGCCGGACTGTCCATCGCATTGACCCGGATGCCGTACATTATAATGGCAGCTATAACGGAACCGCTTTTCCTTCACCGTGGAGCCATCCGCACGCAGTCTGGTGCGTCCGCTGCTCGTGATGTTCAGGCGATTTCCGCAGTGTGCACAGAACACCTTCCCACAAAGCAGAGCATGGGGACTGTAACTATCAGAATCTTCGCCCTTCTCTCTGCGGCGGGTATCACGCAATTCCTGTGCACGGTCGAACACTTCCTGTTCAATGATCCTCAGTTCCGGGCATTCCTTCTCAACGTTTCCGTTGATGAGATAACCGGTATAGCACTTATTCCGAACCATCCGAACAAGAGTTGTAGTGGGGATGTTTTTCCCATTTCTCCCCATTATATGATTTTCCACAAGGTAGTTGCAGATTCGTTTCACGCCGTATCCTTCATAAACATACTTCTGAAAGATCAGGCGCACGATTGCCGCTTCTTCCTCGTCAATCTCCAAATCACAGACAGCTTGATTCTTTTTGTTCAAGCGACCTTTCTGGACACGCTTGTAACCAAATGCCACCGTACCGCCAGTGTAGTGGCCTTCCTCCGTAAGCTGTTCTATACGGGTACGAGTACGGATAGAAGTTTTGATACTTTCGCCGGATGCCTGCCAGTAGCGGATGTAGTTCATCAGCTTATCGACATGAGAATCAAATCGCTGCTGACCTTCGTTTACGCTCCAGACCTCGACCCCTTGCTTCGTGAACCATTCCACGATAAAGGGCGTTTCGTCGTCACGCCGACCCAGACGGTCAAACATGAACACCAGCAGAACATCAAACTCTCCGGCAGCAGCAGCCTGCTGAAGCAGTTGGAGCTGATCGCGGTCTTTTGCAGATTTCTTAAAACCGGAAACGCCTTTTTCTGAAAACTCCTTGACGATTTCCCAGCCCTGCCGTTCTGCAAATTCGTGGCAGGCTTCTTTTTGCATGGGTATGTCATCCTTTTCGACCTGTCCAATGGTCGAAACACGGTATAAGGTATATACACGTTTTTTCATCGTTGTCACTCCTATGTAAACTAAAACAACGATACTGTGCGCACACTCGTTTGATTGAATTGGTTGCTGCATCAACTGTACCATTATTTTAGTGCTGGGCTATCCTTGTTGCAAGGATGTCGATTCAACTATAATTCTTGGCTTCTTCGCAGAGGGTATCATGAATCAGTTTCTGAAGAACCTCCATGCTGTCACCATCTTCTGCATAAGTGATTTTCACTTTGCAGCCATTAACGATATACGAATCCTGCGACACAGGAATCACATTCATATTGGTCATATCTAGCCCTTCTTTCAAAAGTAGCGATAGTGCGATATAATTATGTAATAAGAGGCACCCGCAGCTTGCAGGTGCCTCTTGGCAGAGAAAATATGTTTTAGAACTTCATCGGCAGAGCGTCCTTGCGGCCTTTGCCGTTGTAAGCCATGTAGATGGGAAAAACGTATTTCTTCCATCCGGGCAGCTTTGCAGGGTTATCCCTGCCGACACGGTAAATCTCCATGGGGTGGACGCTGCCAAGCGCACGAACCAGCCGTTCCTCGCTGAACTCGCCGTGATACAGTTCCACAAAGTGCATCATACCTCGCAGGACAGATGCACGGAACGAATCGGGTTTGCCATCCCACGCAGCCACGATCAACCGCAGGGATTCGCAGTAGATCTTTTCGCCCATCTCGTTATACAGCTTGAGCGCGGTGCCCACGCAGCTGATGCGGTAGTCGCTCAACTGCAAACTGTCATAGTTGAATGCCAGCCCCACCCGGTTGGTAGCAGCGAGAAATGCCTTGGAAGGAGCATCATCGCCCGCAACCTTTGCTCGCAGCTTGATGCCCGCAGACAAAGGGGCAGAATGGCCGTTCTGCTCGGCAAAGAGCAGGGCTTCCTGCTGCATGGTCATACCGGTGTAGACCTTGCAGAGAATCGGCAGGGCTCTGCCACCGTTACGAAGGATGCGCGCTTCGATGGTGTGCTGGCCATCCACCACATAATACTTGCCGTTGCGGAAGCTGATCTTCGGCTCATTCGCAACGTATTCGTTGAAGTCAGCAGCAATCAGTTCCACCCGCTTGCGCTGCACACCCCGCTGGTAGATTTCACGGGGGGTAGATCAGCTTACTGCTGTGAATCACCCTCATTTGGTAAGGCGGGGTGATATTGAAGGAAGCTGCAAAATTTTCAGTGTCATTCTTCAGGCGCATCTGATTTCCTCCTTAATTCGCCAAATGTATTTTTCAGCTTCGGTCAAAATCTCAGTCACTTGCTTCTTACGCTTCGGGCTGGTGAGCAAGCTGGGATTAAAGGTGAAGCTGTATTCAAGCCGCTGGATCATTGCATGAACAGCGGATTGCAGTTCGGTGTATAACATCATTTCTTCGACTGTTCCTGCATCCTCAAAATCGGATTTGATAGGAGTGTAGGGATAGACAGGCGGCTTACCGTCAACTACTTCTGGCGGTGCGTAAGCCGCCGTAGAACGGACGATCGGTTTGAGCTTTTGGATGCTTCCCATTGGGTTCAGAGCAAGGCTGATTTTTACAGCATCATCGACCCGCCCCAGCTCTTCTGGGGTGAGGTGTCCGACAAATCTTTTGACACGGCTTTTATC
>ENA-OUPA01000587-OUPA01000587.1-human-gut-metagenome-genome-assembly--contig:-NODE-587-length-23317-cov-17.5063_pt1 | contig 23317 bp, 16 predicted proteins | sample MGYA00237939_ERZ548770 | MGnify/ENA primary metagenome ERZ548770 (study PRJEB26490, sample SAMN05356877) | human gut metagenome | biome: terrestrial biome; feature: human-associated habitat; material...
GCTTTTGCAAATACTGTTTTATGGGAACTCTGCTACCGGGACCGCCCCTCTTCACATGAAAAAGAAGAAAAGAAGAAATGTTGGATCTATGCGGGAGAACTGCGCCTTATCAGGCGTTCTCCAAGCCTGCCATCTGCTTGATGGATTTAATGGCAAAGGTCAGGGTACGACCGCAGGCAGTACCGCCCATGACGCAGGGATAGTTGTTCTGGAAGAAGCTGCCGGACATATCACCGGTGATATACAGACCGGGGATCGGCTCATTGTTGCTGTCCTTGGCCTGGCAGTTCTCGGTGATGGAGATGCCCTGCATACTGCACAGCAGAGAGGCACCCAGCCAGCAGCCGTAGAAGGGAGCGGTGCGGATGGCGCTCAAACGGCTTGCAGGCTTGCCGAAGTCCTCGTCGTTCTGCTTGTCGTACAGCTCGTTGTAGCGGGCAACGGTGGCTACAAAGTTGTCCTTGTCGGCACCGGTAAAGCCCATCTTGTCGGCAAGCTCTTCAATGGTGTCCGCCTTCATGATCAGGCCCTCACCCTCGTACTGCTCCAGCTGACCTTCCATCATGCCGGGGATGTAACGGGTCAGTGCAGAGCAACCGATGGTGTGGAAGCGATCGACATCCTCGCGGAAGTTTGCATCGTGGATCATGGCATAAACATGACCCGGCTGCTGGAAGGAAGCGTGAGAAGCGTTGTCGTACTCCTGACTCTCATTCATAAAGCGTTCGCCATGGCGGTTGACCTTCAGGAAGGGCTGGCTGCCGGGGTTGTACTGACCCACAGTGCCGGGGAAGGCCTTGCCGCCAAAGGCGTTCTCGCTGTCCACATAGCCGGCATCCACACCGGGTGCTACCAGACCACGGTCGAACAGAACGGGAGCGGGCTCTGCATCCAGATGTGCACCTGCCCAGATCGCGGCACGGATGCCGTAACCCTTGTCGGCAGGCGTATAGGAGCAGGCAGTGGTCACACTGGTGCCCAGCGGGTCCAGCTGCTCCATCATGTAGGGGTTGCCGGCATAGCCGCCGCAAGCCAGCAGCACGCCCTTGGCTGCGTTGATGCGAATGAAGTGGTCGTCGGCAGTGCTCTGGGCGATCACGCCGGTGATGCGTCCATCGGCATCTTTTTCCAGCTTGGCAAGGCCGGTGTTAAAGTCGATGCTGTAGCCTTTGCTTTCAATGTACTCCTGGAACACCACGTTGCGGGGCTTTTCAGCGCTGCTGTAATCGACCTGCTGCACAGGGAACATCAGCTTGCTCTGGCTCACCTGCGTGTCATCCGGCCACTTGGCTTCATCGCCGGCGGTCAGGTTGCACACATAGTTATAAGGTTCGTTTTCCAGGATGCCGGAAACAAAATCATGCATGGCAGCGGATTCGTTGATCCAGGTCTTGACCACGCGCTGGTCGCAGCGACCGCCCATAGAACGGGAGATCTCGCTCAGCAGCTCGGCGCGGTCAACCGGAGCGATCCCTTTTTTCTGTGCTTCGCTGCTATCAATGGTGCCGTACCAGTGACGGGTCTCCATGACGGAAGAATTCTGCTCGATCAGGCGGAAATCCAGCCCGTTCTGTGCAGCATAAGCGGCTGCGCACATACCACCGTTGCCTGCGCCCACGATGACGATATCGGTATCCCAGGTCTCGGTGATGGCGGCCTCGTCGATGTCGGGCTCGGTGCCCAGCCAGTCGTTCTCATCGCCGGTGGGCAGCTGCACGCTCGCAACCACAGCCTCGCCCTTGGCCTGTGCGTAGCAGCTCTTGGCAGCCTTCATCACGGCATTGGAGGTGACGGTAGAGCCGGAAACACCGTCGATCTCGGCAGAACCGGCAGCCATCAGCTGCTCCCGCAGCTCGTCGGCAGCGGCAGCGCCGTAGGAAGCAGTCTCGCCGGAGGTGTCCACTACCACATCGGTAACGGCACTGTCAGAGAAGGTCATGGTGACCTTGACGGTGGAGGAGATGCCTTCGGCAGTGCCCTCGTAAGTGCCGGGGGTGTACAGACCGGCGGTGCTGCCGGAGGCAGCGGTGGAGCCGGAGGCGGCATTGCAGGCGGACAGAGCGCCGGCGGTGACACCGCTCATGGCGGCGGCAGCGGCGATCTTCAGAAAGCCTTTGCGGGAGATCTTGTTCATAGGGATGCTCTCTTTCTCTTCATTGTTTGAATTCTTCTTTGTCCTTCCGCAATGCACAAGGATTGCGGAATCTTTAACAATTATAGCGATGACGGAGGAATTTTACAATTCAAATAAATTATATTATAATGAAGCAAAACTTATTTATTGCAAAAGGAGCAACACCATGAGCTTGAAGGCATTGCAGGGATTTGTGAGAATCGTGGAACTGGATAGTTTTTCGGAGGCGGCAGATGCGCTGTTTTTGTCACAATCTGCGCTGTCTCAGCAGATCCGCGCGTTGGAGGCACAGCTGAAAGTCCAGCTGTTTCAGCACGCGCAGCGCCGGGTGGTGCTGACTCCGGCAGGATGGGAATTTTATCCAAAGGCAAAGCAACTGCTGGAATTATACGATGATGCAGTAAACTGTGCGCAGGCAGCGGAACGGAATGCAAACCCGCCCAAACGGCATCTGCTGATCGGGCATCAGAATATGCCGCTGCAGATGCTGGGATTTGACCTGTTTGCCGCCACAGAAGAGCTGAGCACCCGCTTTTCCCCCTTGATGTACAGCTGTGCCAACCGAAAGGATATCGGGCGTGCACTGCTAAACGGTGAGATCGATCTTTCGCTGCAGATCGAGTGTGCGGAGATCGCAGCACGAGGTCTGCATTTTTACCCGGCAGTTTATATGCCGGAGATCGGCATCCCGTTCCATACGCCGCCAGAGGTGCCCCGCGGACACATTCCATTGGAGCAGGCGGTAAAATATCGGTGGATGTTTGCTGGAACACCGGAGCAATCCCTGTACGAGACGGCATTGCTGCACGAGGCTTCGAGGCGGCGGGCAGAGATCATCCGCGGCGTAAAAAGTGTGCAGTATAAGCTGCCAAGCCTGATGCTGACCCCGGCGGTGTACTACCGCAGACCGAATCTTGAGCAGGTGTTTGTTCTGGATTGGAACAAGGGAATGCGGTTTGGGATCGTTACAAAAGCGGAGCCTGATCCGGTGGTGGAGGAATATGTGCGTCAGTTACAGCACCTGCTGCCCCTGCTCTCTGAAAAATTGTTCGGCATGAAGCTGGAACCGGTGGAGGAATAAAAACAGAGCACCTATTGCCCTGAAAAGGCAGCAGGTGCTCTTTTTGCAGTTATAACGCGATGACAAGTGCTTTACTCCACCACGTCCTCGAACTGGCTGTTGTACAGGTCGGCATAGAAACCGCCGGCGGCCAGCAGCTGGTCGTGGGTGCCCTGCTCCACGATGTCGCCGTCCCGCATCACCAGGATGAGGTCGGCGTCCTTGATGGTGGACAGGCGGTGGGCGATGACAAAGCTGGTGCGGCCCTCCATCAGGCGGTCCATGGCGGTCTGGATGCGCTGCTCGGTGCGGGTGTCCACACTGCTGGTGGCCTCATCCAGAATCAGGATGCGGTTGTCGGCCAGGATGGTGCGGGCGATGGTCAGCAGCTGCTTCTGGCCCTGGCTCACGTTGGAGGCGTCCTCGTTCAGCTCCATCTGGTAGCCGCCGGGCAGGGTGCGGATGAAGTGGTCGGCGTTGGCAGCCTTGGCGGCGGCAATGACCTCCTCGTCGGTGGCGTCCAGACGGCCGTAGCGGATGTTCTCCATGATGGTGCCCTTGAACAGCCAGGTGTCCTGCAGCACCATGCCGAAGCCCTCGCGCAGAGCGCTGCGGTCAAAGTCGCGCACGTCGTGGCCGTTCAGGGTGATGGAACCGGCGTCCACATCGTAGAAGCGCATGAGCAGCTTGACCATGGTGGTCTTGCCCGCGCCGGTGGGGCCGACGATGGCCACCTTCTGGCCGGGCTTCACCGTACAGCTGAAGTCGTGGATGATGGTCTTGTCCGGGGTGTAGCCGAATTTGACGTGGTCGAAGGTCACCTGACCGTCGATGCAGGCGGGGTCTGCCCGGCGGGCCGGGTCGGCGGTCTGGTCCTCTTCCGGCTCGTTCAGGAACTCGAACACCCGCTCGGCGGCAGCGGCCATGCTCTGCAGCATGTTGGACACCTGCGACAGCTGCTGGATGGGCTGGGTGAAGTTCTTGACGTACTGGATGAAGGCCTGGATGTCGCCGATGGTGATGGTGCCGTTGGCGGCAAAGATGCTGCCCACGATGGCCACCGCCACATAGCCCAGGTTGCCCACAAAGTTCATGATGGGCATCATCAGGCCCGAGAGGAACTGGCTCTTCCAGGCGGATTCGTACAGCTTGTCGTTGGCGGCGTTGAAGTCGTTCAGCACCACGGCCTCGCGGTTGAAGGCCTTGACCACGTTGTGGCCGGCATAGATCTCTTCCACCTGGCCGTTCACCACGCCCAGGGTGGCCTGCTGGGCCTTGAAGTACTTCTGGCTGAACTTGACCACCAGCAGCACCAGTGCCAGCGACACCGGCAAAATCAGCAGGGCGATGAGGGTCATGCGGGGGCTGATGGACAGCATCATGATCAGCACGCCGATCATGGTGGTCACGCTGGTGATGAGCTGGGTGATGCTCTGGTTCAGGCTCTGGCCCAGGGTGTCCACATCGTTGGTGATGCGGGACAGCACCTCGCCCACGGTGCGCTTTTCAAAGTAGGCCAGGGGCAGGCGGTTGATTTTCTGGCTGATCTGGCGGCGGAAGTCGTAGCAGACTTTCTGGGAAAGGCCGGTCATCAGCCAGCCCTGGATAAAGCTGAAGGCGCTGCTCAGCAGGTACATGCCCAGCAAAAACAGCAGCACCCGACCGATATACACAAAGTCGATGCCGCCGGTGCCGCGCAGCTTGGCGATCCAGCCGGTGGCAAGGGCCGTGGTGGCTTTGGCCAGCACCTTGGGGCCGGCAATATTAAAAATGGTGGACAGAATGGCAAAGACAATGGCCGTGATGAGCGGCAGTTTGTAGTGGCTCATGGTCTGGAGGAGCTGCCGCAGCGTGCCCTTGAAGTCCTTGGCGCTCTCGGTGGTCATGCGTCCGGGTCTTGGCATATCACACACCCTCCTTTTCCGTATTCAGTGGTTCAAGGTCCAGTTCCTTCTGGCTCAGCTGGCTGCGGGCGATCTCCTGATACTCCGGGCAGCTGGCCATGAGCTGGGCATGGGTGCCCTTGCCCACCAGACGGCCCTCGTCCAGCACCAGGATCTGGTTTGCGTGCAGCACGGTGGAGATGCGCTGTGCCACGATGATGACGGTGGCGTTGTCGGTCTGGGCCTTCAGAGCGCGGCGCAGGGCCACGTCGGTCTTGTAGTCCAGGGCCGAGAAACTGTCGTCGAACAGATAAATTTTGGGGTCCTTGGCAATGGCACGGGCAATGGACAGGCGCTGTTTCTGGCCGCCGGACACGTTGGAACCGCCCTGTGCGATGGGGCTTGCGTAGCCCTCCGGCTTTGCGTCGATGAACTCGGTGGCCTGTGCGATGGCAGCGGCCTTTTTCACGGCGGCGTCGGTGATGTGGTCCCCGCCGAACTTCAGGTTGCTGTCGATGGTGCCGCTGAACAGCACGCCCTTCTGGGGCACATAGCCCAGCAGGTCGTGCAGCTGTGCCTGGGGCATCTGGCGCACGTCGATGCCGTCCACGGTCACGCTGCCGCCGGTCACGTCGTAGAAGCGGGGGATCAGGTTGAGCAGGGTGCTCTTGCCGCAGCCGGTGGAGCCGATGATGGCAGTGGTCTCGCCGGGCTTTGCGGTAAAGCTGATGTGCTCCAGTGCGTCGCTGTCGGCACCGGGGAAGCGGAAGCTCACGTCGTGGAACTCCACCACGCCCTGCCAGTTCTTGTGCTCCTTTGCGGCCTTGGCGTCGGCTTCGTCCGGGTCGTGGATGGTGGCCTTGGTGCGGATGACCTCGTCGATGCGGTCTGCGGCCACACCGGCACGGGGCAGCATGACGGCCACCATGGCCAGCATCAGGAAGGACATGACGATCTGCATGGTGTAGGTGATGAATGCGATCATCTCGCCCACCTGCATGGTGCCGTTGTCCATGGCCTTGCCGCCGAACCACACGATGAGCAGGCTGGTGCCGTTCATGATCAGGGTCATAAAGGGCATCATGGCCACCATGGCGCGGTTGGTGAACAGCTGGGTGCCCATCAGGTCCTTGTTGGCCTTGTCGAAGCGCTGTTCCTCAAACTGTTCGCGGCTGAAGGCACGCACCGGCATAATGCCGGTGAGAATCTCGCGGCTGACGAGGTTCAGCCGGTCCACCAGCGTCTGCATGATCTTGAACTTGGGCATGGCCACGCTCATCAGGAAGAGGATGAGCAGCAGCAGCAAAGCCACGTCCAGCACCACGATCCAGGACAGCCCCGAAGAGCTGCCGATGACGTGCAGCACACCGCCGATGCCCAGAATGGGCGCATAGGCCACCATGCGCAGCAGCATGACGCAGACGAACTGCACCTGCTGGATGTCGTTGGTGGTGCGGGTGATGAGGGACGCGGTGGAGAAGTTCTCGATCTCCGCATGGGAGAAGTGGATGACGCTGGAGAAGGTCTCGCGGCGCAGGTCGCGGCCGATGGCGGCGGACACCCGGGAGGCCAGGAAGCCCACCGCGATGGACACGGCCACCATCAGCAGGGTCAGGGCCAGCATCTGGCCGCCTACCTTATATAAATAGTGCATCTGCACGTCGTGGGCAATGCCCTGGGCCTCGTATTCCAGCCCCACCAGCAGCAGAGCCTGGCTCTTCAGGTTCTCCACCACGGTGTCGTCCAGCTGGCCGATGGCACCGGTCAGCTGCTGCTGCACGGCGTCGCGGCTGAAGCCGGGCATCTGGCTCATGGCGGCAAACTGGCCGCACACGGTGTCCAGGTCCTCCGCCGTGGGGGCCGCAGTCTCGGTTTCCGTGTCGGGATTGCGGTCGGCACCGGAGGCCTGCAGGTCTGCAAGGCCGGTCATGCCCATGCCGGTCTGCCCGGCGGGGGTGTTGGCTGCCTGGGCGGCCGCCAGATACAGCACGATGTCCGGCGTGGTCACAGCATCTTCCAGCGCAGTGCGCTCGTCGGCGGTCAGGTCGGTGCGCAGGCGCAGCACATCGCCGTCGGCGGTGTAGGCGTTCTGGAAGGCAGCGGCGTCCTCCTCGCGCATCAGCAGCGAGAGGGCATCCAGCGTGCTCTGCCGCACTGTGTCGGGCAGGGGGCTTTCGATGCCGCCCTGCTGGATGCCGGTGTCCACGATCTTGCTGGTGTAGTCCGGCAGCGACAGATCGCAGTACGCCTGCACGAACAGCAGTGCGAACACCACGAGGCAGACGGCCCAGTGACGGGCCAGCTGCTTAAAGATCTTTGTCATGGTTTGGTTCTCCCTTCGGTTTGGTGGTACGCGCAGCATTTTCCGCAAGAATGGCTTCCATCAGCGCGCCGCGCAGCGCTTCCATCTGGGCCAGCTGTTCCGGCTCCAGCCGGGCCATGACACTGGAAAAGTAGTCCCCAAGAGCAGCCTCGCACTGTCGGCAGGCCTCGTATCCCTTGGGCGTGAAACGCACCAGCGTCTTGCGGCGGTCGGCAGGGTCGGCAAAGCGTTCCACAAGGCCGTCCTGCTCCATCTGCCGCACCGTGCGGGAAATGGCAGGAAGCGGTTGATGAAGCTCCTGAACAAGGTCGGAGATATAAACGGCACCGTCCTGTCCATGGAGCCGAATGCAGCCCAGCAGCCCTTCCAGCATGGGGAAGTGGCACTTGGGGCAGTCGGCCAGAGCGGCCTTCATGCCGGCCTTGGATGCTTTGCTCAGCCGGTGGATGTAGCGGCAAAGCCCACGGAAACTCAACGTGGATTCCTCAGACACGCGATCCCTCCTCTCAAAATTGCTTAACAACTGTTAACTGTTAACGCTTGATAATAATAGGCTTTTGCAGGCCGGATTGCAACCCCCTGCAGGGATTGTTTCACAAAAGTTCACAAACGTTTGTGTCCCGCATACACATAAAGCAAAGGGGGCATCGGGCATGGAACAGCGTTTGTGGATGATCCTGCAATTGTTCGGCGGGGCGGCACTTTTCTTATACAGTATGGACACCCTCACGGACGCTTTGCAGCAGGCGGCGGGGGACACCCTGCGGCAGGCCCTTGCCCGGCTCACGGCCCACCCGCTGGCCGGGGTGCTCACGGGGGCGGCGGTCACGGCGGTGGTGCAGAGCAGCTCGGCGGTCACGGTGCTGGTGCTGGGCCTTGTGGGGGCCGGGCTGCTGACCCTGCAGCGGGCCGTGCCGGTGGTGTTCGGAGCCAACATCGGCACCACGGTCACCGCGCAATTGCTGGCCTTCCGGCTGGAAGATGCCCGGTATCTGCTGCTGGTGGCGGGGCTGCTGCTCTGGTTCGCGGGGCGCGGGCGTCTGCACGCAGCCGGGCAGGCGCTGTTTGCGTTCGGCCTGCTGTTTGAGGGCATCGCGGTCATGGCCGAGGCCATGGAGCCGTTGGCAGCAGGGCCGGTGTTCCGGCAGTGGATGGCCCAGGTGCGGCACCGCCCCGGCCTGGGCCTGCTGGCAGGGCTGGGCATGACCCTTGCCGTGCAGAGCAGCTCCGCCACCATTGCGGTGCTGCAGCAGGCGGCCGCCCGCCCCGGGCCGGACGGCGGGTGCCTGCTGGGCCTTGCGGGAGCCATCCCGGTGTTGTTGGGGGACAACATCGGCACCACCGTCACGGCGGTGCTGGCATCGGTGGGGCAGAGCCGGGACGCCAAACGTCTGGCGGCGGCCCACACCCTGTTCAACCTGTCCGGGGCGGCGGTGTGCTGGCTGCTGCTGCCCCAGTTCACCGCGCTGGTGCGGCTGGTCTCGCCCCACGGGCCGGAGAGCGCCGTGCTGGCCCGGCAGATCGCCAACGCCCACACCCTGTTCAATCTGGGCTGCACGGTGCTGTGGCTGCCCCTGACCCCTTGCATGGTGCGCATCGTGTGCATTCTTTTGCCGGAAAAGCACGCCCCCCTGAGTTGAAATGAACGCCTTAAAATGGTATAATGACAATGTATCGAACAAATTTTGTGACGCTTTTGTTGCACAAATGATAAACGGACCCTTCTGTGGGCCTGCAGCGGTGTGCGGCTGTCAGGGCACAGAGCGAACCAAGAGGACGTGTTTACTATGAAGGATATCATCAACGGGTTGATCGAGCGGTTCCGCAGGCAGCATGTACAGGCCCGGCGCTATGTGGCCATGATGCTGGTGCTGGCCCTGCTCACCACCCTGTTCGTCAACTGGCAGCTCCATGGGGTGGGCATCTCCATGACTGCCGACTACCACTGCGGCTACGAGGAACACCAGCACACGGCGGCCTGCTACGAAAAAGTGCTCACCTGCGGTTACGAGGAGGGCGAGCCGGAAACGCCCGTCACCTCTTCGGACAGCAGCGCCGATCCGGTGTCCGCCTACAGCGCGGCTGAGCCGGAAGAGCCGGAAGAGCCGGTGCAGACCGAGCCGGAGACCATCTGGGTGCCCCATGAGCACACCGATGCCTGCTACGAGGAGCACCGGGTGCTGACCTGCTATCAGGAAGAGCACGAGCACACCGACGACTGCTTTGACGAGTACGGTGCGCTCATCTGCGGCGAGTTCGAGCATATCCACGACGACAGCTGCTACACCACCGAGTATGAGCTGGTGTGCGGCCTGGACGAAGGCGAACTGGTGGAGGAGCCCAACCCCGCCTATCAGGAAATGCCTGCCAGCCGCCCCGTGGTGGACCTGCCCACTGAGCCGGCCGAGACCACCCCGGACGAGCCGGTGCTGCATCACCACACCGACGCCTGCTACACCGAGGAGCTGGTGTGCACCATCCCGGAGCACCACCACACTGTGGAGTGCCTGGCCGATACCCAGGCCGACGTGGAGACTGCCGAGGAATGGCAGGCCGCGGCCAACGTGGCCCTGAACGGCAACTGGGCCGAGGACCTGCTCACCGTGGCAAAGTCCCAGCTGGACTACCAGCAGAGCGACAAGAACTTCAAGCTGGATGTGGAGGACCAGCAGGTGCTGCGCGGCTACTCCCGCTATGGTGCCTGGTACGGCAACCCCTACGGCGCCTGGGACGTGATGTTCCTGTCCTACTGCCTGCACTTTGCGGGTGTGCCCCAGACGGTGGTGCCCCAGCGTGCGGGCGTGATGGCCCTGCACAGTGACCTGCGCGGCTCCCAGTGGCTCACCGACGCCGACGGCTCCACCGCAAGGCCCGGCGATATCGTCATCTACAACACCCTCACCACCGAGCAGGTGGCCGTGGACGAGAGCTCCTATGGCATCGCCCTGCTGGACCTGGACGAGGACCCCGACACCGCCGCCCAGCTCACGGCTTCCGAGCCGCAGGTGGACACCCGCACCGTGACCACCGAGACGGTGGGCGTCGTGTCCGCCGTGGACCCCGACGCCGGGACCCTGACCGTGATCTCCGGCAACGTGGACGGCAAGGTGGCCGAGGTGCCCGCTGCCATGTCCGACGTGACCAGTGTCATCTCGGTGACCGGCGCCTATGCCGCCGAGACCACCGCTGTGGCCCCGGAGGACCCGGCAGGCTCCCAGGAGGAGCTGGACGGCAGCTATGCGCTGCTGGAAGATGAGGATGGCTTTGGGGCTACCGTGGACTGGGTGGGTGACGCCGACCCCTACGGCATCGCCCTGCTGGCTGCCGGGGACGACCATGATCTGAACACCTGGATCACGGATGTCAATTATGAAAAGACGACCGACGGAAAAACATGGACATCTATCGGCGCGGGCAGCGTGACCGTGGACAGCGGCACCCGCGTCCGCGTGAACCTGAAGTATACCGTGAATGCCGGTGTGCTGACGCCCAACCACAATACCCTGACCTACCAGCTGCCCGAAGGCCTGCCCATGCCGGATGTGACGACGGGCAACATCGTGGATGAGTCCGACAAGGACGAGGCCGGCAATGCAAAGGTCGTGGGCAGCTTCACCGTTGACACCGACGGCAAAGTGACCCTGACCTTTACGGACGAAAAGTTCATCGGCACCGACGACAAGGGCGGCCTGCCATTCACCGGTACCTTCAAGGCCGCCGTTACGGCGAGCGCCGACAACTTTGAGGACGAGAAGGAGATCAAATTCAAGGACGACTGCATCCTGACCATCAAGAAGAAAACGGCAGATATAAAGATCAGCAAAGGGAGTGGGTCTCCGCTGATTACGAACCGTAAGGACGGCACCTTTGTAAATAATTATGAGGTGACGGTGGGGACCACCAACGGCACCAAAGACCCGGTGATCCTTACGGATACCCTGAACACGAATAGGAATGGCGAAAACCGTAGCGACTACTTGAAGGGCGGCAAATATCTGGTAGACTCCTTTAAACTTTACAAGGTGGATGCTTCGGGCACAAAAACGGAGATTGACGTCCCTGCGCATGAACTGAAAACCGACGGCAACGGCAACCCCCAGGTGGTCCTTGCTCCGCTGCCTGCATTGGAGGCCGGAGAGAAGTACATCTGGAACTACGACGTTCAGCGGGACTATGCGGACTTTGACAAGATGCCCAACGGCGTCGCTATCATCAACAACACGGCGAAAGCCGAGGCAGGGCGCAATGTAAAAGATGCGGCTGACGCATGGTACACATGTAAAACCTCTCGCATTGAGAAGAAAGGCGAGTACGACCCCAAAACAGGCCGCATCCAGTGGACGATCACTGTAAAGGTACCCCATTCTTTCCTGGGGTCCTATCTCCTGCAGGGCTGCAAGATCACAGATGACTTGCCAGACGGTGTGAAAATCGTAGGGGATGTAAAGGTAGGCAACGATACGATACCGGCAGAGGAATTCCAGCAAAATGGCTATACCATCCCGGCGGAGTATGGGGAAACAGAGCTGAAGATCACCTTTGAGACCACCACCCCCATCGGCGGCGGCGACGTGACCAATACCGCCACTGCCTCCAAGGACGGCAAAACCTTCACGGCCAGCGATACGGTCCCCCTGAAGCAGGGCGATTGGAGCCTGAGCAAATCCATTGCCACCAGGGGCGAGACGCCCACCTGGAACCTCTCGGCCACCAACAAGGCCGGTGAAGCGGAGTTTACCCTGTGGGATGTGCTGGCCGACGCTGAGAACGACCAAGGCGAGACAAAAGAGGACACCCACTATGCCATTGCAAAAGAGCTGGATGACGCCATCAAGGCCAATCTGACCCTGACCATGCACGACAACACGAGGCTGACCTATGCGCAGGCTGACGCGGCGGGCAACACCATCGAGATGACCTACTACGCCGACAGAGACGGCACAACACAGGTAAACGCAAATAACTCGTCCACCCGTGTGCGCAGCTTCAGCATCCATGTGGAAGCCGGGAACGACCAGAACCCCGTGCGCAGCATCTCGGTGACCGGCATCCCCACCCACGAGGAGCGCGACGACGTGCCCACCGGTGAGGTGTGGACCTATAAGAACACCATCCATATCCAAGGCGTGAGCGGCAATGATTCGGCAGAGGACACCTACCGCAGCTACAAGAAGTTTGAAAAGGGTGTGGCCGCAAAGAGCAGCGGCGACGAGACCGGTTATCTGACCGGCAGCAACAGCTTCGAGCTGAGCGACCTCAGCGGCAACAACCTCCACTACCAGCTGGTGCTGCAGACCTCCGCCGACGATAGGGACGAGATCACGGTTACCGACACCCTGCCGGAAAACGTCGGCTTCAAGGTGGATAATGTCAAGATCGCGCTGGATGAGGGCGACTTTGTAAAGATCAAGGATAAAAAAGTAGACTGGGCGACGGCAGAGTATGACGAAACTACCCGGCGGCTCACCATTAAAATCAGCAACTACAACAAGTCGGGGCAGGAGGAACACCGCATCCGCATCCAGTACAAAGTGAGCGTGAGCGACGATCCCAGCTGGAAGAACCCCTCGGTGGGCAAGCTGATCTACACCAACACCGCCACCTGGGGCGAGCTGACCGAGACCACCACCACCACCGTGACCCGCAAGGTGGAGCAGGTGAAAAAGACCGGCTGGCAGGACCCCGGCAACGACCGGAAGCTGCACTATCAGGTGGTCATCAACCCGGCCGGCGAGGATCTGTCGGCCGGGCAGACCAGAGCGGAGAAGATCGAGCTGTGGGATAACATCAGCACCACCAATGGTGCCATCGCCACCGGCGATGTCAACTCGGTCAAGTTGTATTTTTACGATTACGACGAAACAGTCGGCGTGACCACCGGCAAAGAGGTGCCGCGCAACATGTACCGCATCCTGGAAGCGGACAAGAACGGCTGGCTCCATATGGAGATCCCCAATATGGCGGCCATGATCCTTGTGTATGACTGCAATGTGAAGGATGGCAGTGCTGCCGCCAGCTACCAGGTGAGCAACACCGTGACCTTGAGCAACGGCAGCAAATCCAGCGACAGCGGCATCAACTACCAGGTCAAGGCGGATGCAACGGCCACCACCGCACAGTTCGTGCTGCGCAAGAAGGACAGCTACTCCGGCGTGTCGCTGAAGGGCGCGGAGTTCACCATTTACCAGTACGATACGGTAAGCGGGCAGTTCGTCCCGTGGACCGGCAACGGCACCCTGACCACGGACGAAAACGGTCAGGCCAGTCTGGCTGTGCTGGATAGTGAGACTGCAAGCTGCCTGAAACCGGACGTGCTGTATAAGCTCGTGGAGACCAAAGCACCCACGGACTATCAGCTGGATGCCACCCCGCACTACCTGCTGTTCCGCAAGAACGCCAGCGCGGAGAACGAGCAGCAGGCCTTTGCAAATGCCACAGGCGTGGCTGAAGGCACCACCATCTTGACCGTGAATGACGAGACGGTGGACCTGAACAGCAATGTGCAGGTGGGCAGCGACGCCGGCACCACCACTGCTGAGTACAGCAACGTGTACAGCAAGCTGACCGTCAGCAAGCTCTGGCTGGACCAGGATACCAAACAGCCGGTGGAACCGGCGGTGAACAGCATCCACATCAAGGTGTGGCGGTACACCGACAATGACAAGGACGAAACGTTTTTTGCCGAAGCCGACCTGACCGCAGACAACAACTGGACTAAGACCTGGTCCGGCGAGGAACTGCCCCTGACGGACGAGAACGGCAATGCGTACCACTACCTGGTGAAGGAAGAGACCACCGGCAACTGGAACGTGTACATTGACAACAACGGCGTGCAGACCGGCAATATCACGGTGCAGAACTATGTCTACACCGGCTACGAGCTGCCGTCCACCGGCGGCATGGGCACGGCACCCTTCGGGGTGCTGGGCGGCGCACTGGCCGCTGCAGCAGCCCTGCTGCTGGTCCGCAAACGGAAACAGGACGAGGAGGAGTGAGCAGCCATGAAACAAAACAAAAACAACCGGTTTGCCGCTCTTCTGCTGGCGCTGTGCATGGCCGTGTGCTGTGCACTGCCCGCGCTGGCAGCCCCCGCGGCCAGCGCCAACATCGACCTGAGCCGCACCGGCAGCATGGACGTGACCCTGTACGACCACCAGAACGACGTCCCCCTGCGGGGCGGCGCACTCACCGTGTACAAGGTGGCGGACGTGGCCCGCACCAACGGCGACCTGCACTTTGTGTACACCGCCGACTTTACGGGCTGCGGCATCGCGCTGGGCGACCTGACGGACAGCACGCTGGCTTCCAGGCTGGAAGCCAAGCTGCCCGCCCGCGCCGTCGGCACCACCCATAAGATCAGCGAGCAGGGCACCGTCTCCTTTGACGCGCTGCCGCTGGGCCTGTACCTCGTGGTGCAGACCGAGAACTCCAAGGGCTACGAGGCCATCAATTCCTTCCTGGTGTCGCTGCCCATGGCGGACGAAAGCGGCTGGCTCTACACCGTGGACGCCACCCCCAAGGTGGGCGCGCCCACGCAGGAGGTGACCCCACCCGAACCGGAAACTCCCAGCAAGCCTTCGAAACCGGACAAACCGTCCGAGCCGGAGAAGCCCTCGGAACCGGACAAGCCCACCCAGCCCGGCACCCCGGATGAGCCGGACAACCCGGACATGCCGGTGGACCCCAACGACCCCAACCGCCCGGTGTCGCCCGGTACGCCGGATAACCCGGTGAACCCCGGCAACCCGGACAACCCCGTGGCCCCCGGCAACCCGGACAGCCCGGTGGCGCCGGGCCGCCCGGACGGCAATGCACTGCCCCAGAGCGGCCAGCTGAACTGGCCCATCCCGTTCATGGCTTGCAGCGGCGTGCTGCTGTTTGCCGTCGGCTGGGTGCTGGACCGGAAGGAGACGCTGGCATGAACACAAAGCAGAAGATCGGCCGCGCCTGCATGATCGTGGGCATCCTGCTCATTCTGGGCGCACTGGCCTTGCTGGGCTATAACCAGTGGGACGCCAACCGCGCCGACAAGGCTTCGCAGGACGCCCTGGGCAAGCTGGAAGAGACCCTGACCGAGACCATTGAGGACAACACCGAAGAAGAGATCCAGCCGGAGCTGGACCCGGAGCAGGAGATGACCGTCACCGACATCGACGGCTGGGGCTACATCGGCTACCTGTCCGTCCCGTCCATCGGGCTGGAACTGCCCGTGATGAGCGAGTGGAGCTATGCGGGCCTCAAGGTGGCCCCGGGCCGCTACTCCGGCTCCACCTACGCCGACAACATGGTGATCTGCGCCCACAACTACGCCAAGCATTTCAGCCCCATCAAGTGGCTGGCCCTGGGCAGCGAGGTGTACTTTACCGACATGGACGGCCAGCGCTGGAGCTATGAGGTGACCAACGTGGAGACCATCCAGCCCACCGACATCGACAAGATGATCACGGCCAGCGACGAGGACGCCTGGGACCTGACCCTGTTCACCTGCACCACCGGCGGCCGCGCCCGCTGCGCCGTGCGCTGCACCCGCACCGGTTACCCGGTCTTGGAGACCAGCGCGGCAGGGCGGATCACGGAGTAAGCAGGACGATTTGGAATTGCCTCCGCTTTGCTCTGGCAATATCAGCGGAAAATTATTTTTAAAGATATGCAATCCCGGAAAATCTGCGGATTTTCCGGGATTGTTTTTTCACGGATGGGCGTTAAGGAAAGTGGCCTGTTCTCTGGAAGGCAAACGATTTAGAATGCCCTCCGCTTTGCTCTGGGCATAAATAGCAGAAAAATTATTTTAGATTTTGCAAATCCGGCAGGGCTGCGGCCCCGCCGGATTTGCTTTTTCACGGGAGAGGGCGTTCCGGGAAGTGGCATCGGCTTCTGTTGGCCTGCGGCCAAAGCGCAGAAGGAGAACTCGCGTTTTGCGGAAAGGAATCCCGTAACGTCCCTCCCGGTGCGATGTCATTCCGGTATCAGATGCCACTCCCCGCCATGACCCCTCTGGTGAAAAGGCAACTCCGGAAAATCCGCAGATTTTCCGGAGTTGCAATAAAAAATAATAGTTCCTCTAATTATGGCGCAGCGCACGCGGAGCCATTTTAAATCGTCCTGTTCCGGTTTCCCGCAAGCGTACAGGGAACTGTCGCGCCAGCGTCCACAAAAAAAGCACCCGCCATGCGGATGCACAGCGGGTGCCTTGAAGGGCTCTGCGGGGGTGCTCAGTGGGTGGTGCCCATGTCCACAGCCAGGTCGGCGTCGTTCTTCACAACGGCCTCCACGGCCTTCTCCAGGCCGCGGGCAATCTGGTGCAGGTCCATGCTGGGGGTGCCTAGGGGCTTGTTGACCACCTGCTCCATGGCGTAAGGCACATGGATGAAGCCGCCCCGGATGTTGGGGTACTTCCGGTCGATGAGGTACAGCAGGGTGTACATCAGGTAGTTGCACACATAGGAGCCTGCAGTGTAGGACAGGGCGGAGGGGATGCCTGCGTCCTTGATGTTCTGCACCATGGCCTTCACGGGCAGAGAAGTGAAGTAGGCGGTCTCGCCGTCCTCCTGGATGGTCACGTCGATGGGCTGATAACCGGCGTTGTCGGCGATGCGGCCGTCCATCAGGTTGATGGCCACCTTTTCCGGGGTGATGGCGGAGCGGCCGCCGGCCTGACCGATGCAGATGACCACATCGGGCTGGTTTGCCTGAATGGCAGCTTCCAGCACCTCACCGGCACGGATGAACTCGGTGGGCACTTCCTGCTTGACGATCTCGGCACCGGCGATGGTGTCGGGCAGCAGCTTTACCGCCTCAAAAGCGGGGTTGACGGTCTCGCCGCCAAAGGGGTCGAAACCAGTGAGCAGAATCTTCATAGTAAAAAGCCTCGATTCTCAGATATAAATGGACGGCTCCAGAACGGTGAGCTGTCCGTGATCCATGATCATGCGGTTGTCCACATAGATGCAGGGAGCGTGGGTGACCAGATCGTAATGGCCGGAAGCATCCTGCACACCGCCCAGCGCGATGTTGCGCCCGAACCCGATGTGGAAGGTGCCATAGGTGGATTCGTCCTCGATGTAGCAGTTGCCTGCACAGCGAGAGTGGGTGTTGAGCCCGATGCCGAACTCCGCCGCCACCACCATGTTCTCCGGGTCGTGGAAGCGGGCCAGAAACTGCTTGAGCCGCCTGCCGCTGGCATTGTCCTCGATCTCCACGATGCGGCCGCCGCGCAGCTCCACCCGCACGGGGCTGTCCACGATGCCGATATAGCCCATGGAGCCGTCCAGGATCAGGGTGCCGTTGGTGTCGCTCTCCACCGGTGCCACATACACTTCCACGCTGGCAGAGGAAAGGCCCTTGCCGTCGTGGCAGCAGCCGTTGAAGAAGCCGGGCACACGCCCTTCGATGTTGAAATCCAGGTTCGTGCCAAGCTCCGTGGTCACATGGATGTGGCTGGCGTTCTGGTAGCAGGCCATGATGATGCTGGCCATGATCCTGCTTTTGGGCAGGCTCATGTTCAGGAAGTCGTAGCTCAGCAGTGACTGCCCGTTGCGGGTGCTCAGCGGCAGCGACAAAAACCGGTTGCGGCGGGCAATGACCCGCTTGACGGCCCGTGTGGTGATGAGGGAATACTCGGCAGCACCGATCACGGCGTTGTAGGGGTCAAAGGCGTCCTCGCGGTCGTCGAAATACTGGCCCACCTGCTCGTGCAGGTCGTCCAGCATCAAAACATCCGCCACGCTGCCCACCGCCTGTGCGGCTTGCTGCATGGCTGCCACCTCGACAGCATACTTCTGGCTGGATACGATCAGGATGCGTTCGCCTGCACGGAGCCGGACCCAGTCCCGTATAATGACATCGGCCCCGTGCTGAATTGCCTGTTCCATTGAATCACTCGATCTAACAAAAAAATCACTTCAGGAGGATCATCATCACGATCTGGACCACCATCATGATGATGGCGACAGGAACCTGATTCTTGATGACGCCCATGGGCTTCTTCATATCCAGCAGTGCCACGGGCACGGTGTTGAAGTTTGCAGCCATGGGGGTGCACAGGGTGCCGCAGAAGCCGCAGGTCAAAGCCAGCATGCCGATGACCACCGGGTTTGCGCCGTGGGCCAGCACGAACGGGTAGCCGATGCCCACGGTCATCACGGTGATGGCGGCGTAGGCGTTGCCCATGATCATGGTGAACAGCATCATGCCGATGGCGTACACCACGATGCCGGCGTTCACATTGCCCTCAGGGATGATGTGGCTGACCAGGTCCGAGATCACATCGCCGACACCGGCAGCGGTGAAGACGGAGCCAAGGCAGGCCAGCAGCATGGGCAGCATGGACAGGGGGCCCACGGTGGACAGCATGCGCTCGGAATCGTTCAGGAAGGTGGAGGGCTTGTTGTCGCGGTTCATGATCATCAGCAGGATGATGGCCACGAGAACGCCCAGAGCCACGCCGTTCAGGGCGGACAGGCCGATGCCCAGGCCGGTGATGGCGCAGATGACGGCCAGCATGCCGATGCTCAGGGTGGGGACAAAGATCTTCATGCCGATCTTCTCATAGGTGGCCTCGGTCTCGGCCTTGGTGGCAGCAGAGACAGCGCCCTTCTTGACCTTCTTGAGGATGGCGGGGATGCACATCACCACCACCAGGATGCCGCTCACCAGAGAGGGCAGCCAGCGGCCCAGGGCAAGCACGACGCCCAGCACGGCCCAGAAGATAAAGGTGCCCATGGGTTCCGGGTTCTCCTTATCCTTCAGGTTCTTCACGCCGCAGTAGATGCACAGCAGGCCGATGATAAAGTAGATGATCTCCATCACCTTGGTGGACAGGCTGTAATCAGCACTCATAAAAAAGCTCATTCTTCTGTCCTCCCTTACTTATAGTACTTCTGGATCATCTTGCGATCCTTGATCACATAGAATACGATGGCGACCACAGTGGCAATGATGCACACGGGGATCTCGATGGCAGCCAGCTGGGCCAGCTCCACCTCGATGCCCAGGCCGGCCAAAGTGCTCTGCACCAGCAGGCCGCCGGAGCCGCCCACGAACAGGACCTGACCGAAGAACCAGGTGATGTTTTCCATGCCGGAAGCCATACCCTTCAGCTCCTCGACATGCTCCTCATTGGGCTCATAGCCCTGTGCTACAATGGCACCTTCGGCCATGGGCATGATGACGGGGCGCACGAAACCGGCCACGCCGCCAAAGCCCACGTTGAAGGCTGCAAAGATCGAGCGCATCACGCCGTAGATGCCGATGACCAGGCCGGAGGTGGCACCCTTGAACTTGCCGATCAGGGCAGCGGCTGCTTCACGCAGGCCGTTGCGCTCCAGCGTGCCGGTGACCAGCATCACGATGATGAAGATGGCCATGCTGCGGTTTGCCACAAAGGTGCTGCCCAGCGTTTCCAGCAGGGTGACCGGGCCCAGACCGCCAACCAGTGCAGTCACAACGGCTGCCACCAGAATGACCAGAATGGAGTCCAGCTTCAGTGCAAAGCCAGCGATGACGATGACAATGCCAAGTAGTTTCAGTAGTTCCATAATTGCCTTCCTTTATACTTATATTTTCCCGGCGCTGTGCTGGCGGTCCGCCTGTGGGTCAGCAGGCAGGCCGTCGGCACTACGCCGAAAAGTCCAGAGAAAATGCCTTACAGGCGGATAAACGCTGCCAGCAGCAGAGAAAAGCCTCCTGCCGTAAGCCACAGCGGCACCAGACGACGGCCCAGGTGAGCTCCGATATCGCAGTGCTCCAGCACCCCGGAGGCCTTCATGGGCACCACCGTGGTGGCTTTGGGCACGGCCTCTGGGCTGCCGTAGGGGTTGGTGGAGGTAAACTCACCAGTGCCGATCTCCCCGGGGCAGGCGTACACCCCAAACCAGGAGGACAGCAGCCCACCCTTGCCAGCGCTTGTCTTGCACACTCGCACCAGCTGCACCGTAAGGGCCTGGGCCTGCTTTTCTTCCACCAGCAGGTTGACCCGGACCATATTTACCAGGTTCAGTATCGAGGAAATGGCGATGAGAGCGTCCAGGATCAGGACCAGGATCAATAACGAGTGCATGGGGCACACCTCCTGCAAACAGAGCAAGGGCTGCGGCAGCCCCTGGTGCTTTCGTAAGATGGAAATAGTATACCATAAAGTGGGACGAATTGTAAATGAAATATAGATAATCTGTCTAGGCTTCCTAAAAAAGGAAAAATCCCCTGTTTCCCAAAGGAAACAGGGGATTTGCGCCGTTTGGCAGAAATTACTTGTTGCGGATGTACTCATCCATGGCCTTGGCGGCAGCCTTGCCGGCACCCATGGCCTTGATGACGGTGGCGGCACCGGTCACGGCATCGCCGCCGGCGTACACGCCGTCACGGCTGGTCTTGCCCTCGTCGCCGTCGGTGACGATGCAACCGTGCTTGTTGGTCTCCAGGCCGGGGGTGGTGGAGCGGATCAGCGGGTTGGGGCTGGTGCCCAGGCTCATGATCACGGTGTCCACGTCCAGCTCAAACTCGCTGCCCTTCTTCTCGATGGGGCGGCGGCGGCCGGAAGCATCGGGCTCGCCCAGCTCCATCTCCACGCAGGTGATGGACTTGACGAAGCCTTCGTCGTTGGCGTGGATCTCCACGGGGTTGCACAGGGTCTTGAAGATGATGCCCTCTTCCTCGGCGTGCTCCACCTCTTCCTTACGGGCGGGCAGCTCGGCCATGCCGCGGCGGTAGACGATGTACACGGTCTCGGCACCCAGACGCATGGCGCTGCGGGCAGCGTCCATGGCCACGTTGCCGCCGCCCACGACGGCGACCTTCTTGCCGGTGCGGATGGGGGTCTTGCTGGTGGGCAGGTAAGCCTTCATCAGGTTGGAGCGGGTCAGGAACTCGTTGGCGGAGTACACGCCCTTCAGGCTCTCGCCGGGGATGCCCATGAAGCGGGGCAGACCGGCACCGGAGCCTACAAACACGGCCTCGTAGCCGTACTCGTCCATCAGCTCGTCGATGGTGAGCACCTTGCCAATGACCATATTGCACTCAAAATCAACGCCCATCTTCTTCAGGCCGTCGATCTCCTGCTGCACGATGGCCTTGGGCAGACGGAACTCGGGGATGCCGTACATCAGCACGCCGCCGGCCACATGCAGGGCCTCGTACACGGTCACCTTGTAGCCCAGCTTGGCCAGGTCGCCTGCAGCGGTCAGGCCGGCAGGGCCTGCACCGATGATGGCCACCTTGTGGCCGTTCCACTCCGGAACGACGGGTGCGGTGTGCACGTTCTCGCGGTGCCAGTCGGCCACAAAGCGCTCCAGGCGGCCGATGCCCACGGGCTCGTTCTTGATGCCGCGGGTGCACTTGCCCTCGCACTGGCTCTCCTGCGGGCAGACACGGCCGCAGACAGCGGGCAGGGAAGAGGAGCGGTTGATGACCTGATAAGCGGCCTCAAAGTCGCCCTCGGCCACATGCGCGATGAACTCCGGGATGTCGATGCCCACCGGGCAGCCGGTCTGGCAGGGCTTGTTCTTGCAGTGGATGCAGCGCTTGGCCTCGTTGATGGCCATTTCTTCGGTGTAGCCCAGAGCAACTTCCTTGAAGTTCTTGTTACGGACGTTGGGGTCCTGGGTGGGCATGGGGCACTTTTTGGGATCCATATTGAAAGCCATCTTACATTCCCTCCTGAGTCTTGAACAGATTGCAGGCTGCCTCACGGGCGTGTGCCTCAAACGGGCGGTACATGGTGCCGCGGGCCATGGCCTCGTCAAAGTCCACCAGGTCGCCGTCAAAGTCGGGGCCGTCCACGCAGGCAAACTTGGTCTGGCCGCCCACGGTCAGGCGGCAGCCGCCGCACATGCCGGTGCCGTCGATCATGATGGGGTTCATGGAAACGATGCTCTTCAGGCCATACTTCTGGCAGGTCTTGACCACGAACTTCATCATGATCAGCGGGCCGATGGTGATGACCAGATCGTACTGGTTGCCGGCTTCCACCAGCTCGTCCAGTGCGGCGGTGACCACACCCTTGGTGCCGTAGCTGCCGTCATCGGTCATGATGCGCAGCTCGTCGCTGCAGGCCTTGAACTCGTCCTCCAGGATCAGCAGATCCTTGTTGCGGAAGCCGATGACGCTGTGCACCACACAGCCCTGATCGTGCAGTTCCTTGGCAATGGGCAGGGCAATGGCGCAGCCCACGCCGCCGCCGACCACGCACACCTTCTTCAGGCCTTCCACCTCGGTGGCACGGCCCAGCGGGCCCACAAAGTCGTGGACGCTGTCGCCCACGTTCAGGCTGTTCAGCTCCATGGTGGTGCCGCCGACGATCTGGAAGATGATCTCCACGGTACCGGCCTCGCGGTCGTAACCGGCGACCGTGAGGGGGATGCGCTCGCTGTCCTCAAACGGGCGGACAATGATGAACTGACCCGGCTTTGCCTTTTTGGCGATCAGCGGGGCTTCAATGACCATCTTTGTCACGGTGGGGTTCAGCGCGACCTTTTCAGTGATCTTATACATCGTGTATGCTCCTTTATGCTGACATTTCCATCTCCGCGCACAAAAACGCGCGCCGGCCTGCAAGGGGTGGGCGCAGCGTTTTTGTACGACCTATTGACACACTCCATTATAATAGTTCCCGGTGTGGAATGCAAATTAATTTTCTTCGCATCAGCGGGGCGGAACCTGAACGAAATTGAATAGTCATCGGACGTCCGATGACGTGATGCGGAGATGTCTGAAATTGCAAATTGCACGATGCAGGGCCGAATGTCGGTCTTTTGCTCCAAAAATTGCAAAAAATGCAGATTGGGTATTGACAACGGCCCCGGCTTGCGGTATAATAATCGACGTCGCCGGGAGCAACACCCCGGGACGCCACATGGAGTATGCGGCCGTAGCTCATCTGGTAGAGCGCCACCTTGCCAAGGTGGAGGTAGCGAGTTCGAGCC
>ENA-OUPA01000590-OUPA01000590.1-human-gut-metagenome-genome-assembly--contig:-NODE-590-length-23258-cov-155.452_pt1 | contig 23258 bp, 21 predicted proteins | sample MGYA00237939_ERZ548770 | MGnify/ENA primary metagenome ERZ548770 (study PRJEB26490, sample SAMN05356877) | human gut metagenome | biome: terrestrial biome; feature: human-associated habitat; material...
GGTAATGCCGTCGGTTGGAAAGTTGAGCCCATATCTATCTCGGAGAATATGGATTGCTTTTATCAAGTTGTCATAATTGAATAAAGGCTCTCCCATACCCATAAAAACGATACGGTTTACTTTTCGACGCAACAATATAATCTGTTGTACGATTTCTGACGATGTTAGATTACGAACAAAGCCATTTCGCCCGGACTCACAAAAAATACAACCAACAGGACAACCGACTTGTGTGCTCACGCAAACAGTTCCACCATCTCGCCGCTTGATAAAAACCGTTTCAATGTATTTGTTGTCTTTCAGTTCGTAAACATACTTTTCAGTATCACTGCTTTTGCAAATATTTTTTACCAACATTGATAGATTTTTTTTGCGTGGTAATTGCTTATATAATTCTTCATATAAGGCTTTTGCTTCATTCTCGCCAATAACTTCCGACATTTCTTTGTAAGTAAATCCGTATGGATCATTCCGTACTTCCGCAGGCGTATATTTAGGTAAACGTTTCATTTTTATATCCTTTCTTCTAAATAATAAAAGTTTGTTTTTCTGTATTTTTGATTACAATCTCTAATTTTTCTACATCAATGATATGCGTCAATTTGCATTTAGGGCAGAAAAGAGGAAAATCTTTTAATACAGTATTATGAAATACTTGAACTCTCGTCTTTCCGTTACAAATCGGACATTTTATCCAATATTTTTTAAGCATTATATTTCACTCGTCCTTTTTACACAAAAAAATGCAGGTCAATCCTCAACATGAGCATTGACCTGCATTTATAATGCACAGAGCAGTACAACAAAACTAAGGCATAGCTTGCACTATGTCTATACTATATCTATACGTCGTTAGTTTTTTGTATAGCATCCGCAAAATAAGCATGACAAAAAAGCCCATGTTGAAAATGGGAAAATCCTTTTTTTCAATGCTTATCTAATACGCATGCTATGCAACATAAACGCCGCCTCCTTTTACATAAATTTTATTTTATCAGAAAATCAGTCTACTGTCAATACACAACAGGAAGTATTTAACCTAATGATATGAATTGTGTGGACATATCCAAAAAGAAAGGTGAACTGTAAAATGTAACAGGGTGAATGAAAATGGCAAAAAGACCCGTACCATTGTACGACTTTAAGGCTTTCGGGGCAGCTATAAAAGCCGCGAGAAATGAATACGGCGAGAGCCGCAAAAAGGTAAGCGACGAGTTATATATTTCCCCGCGCTACCTTGCGAATATCGAGAACAAGGGACAACAGCCGAGTTTACAGGTATTCTATGACCTTGTAACCCGGTATCATATTTCGGTAGATCAATTTTTCTTCCCGAACAGCAATGCGGAGAAATCCACCGGGCGGCGGCAGCTTGACGCGCTGCTGGACGGTATGAGCGATAAAGGCATACGGATTGTAACCGCAACAGCAAGGGAGATAACGGAAGTCGAAAAAGCAGAGGATTAACCTCACAATATGAGAAATCGGGAGATTGCAGCGCATGGCGGCTGCAATCTTTTTTTGCGTCCAAAATCAAAGGAACGCGCAACAAATACCGCCTTTCGGTGGGGGTATGGAGTAGATAGCAAGCACAGCCAGTGAGTACCCACTGGCGGATTTTTGATTTAGGGGGACCCCTGCCCCTAAATCGAAAAATTGCTTGCTGGGATAGTCCCAGACCCTTATGGAAACGGAGGCGGCGCAGCATGGCAAACCGAAAGCGGAATATCCAGATGAAGTTTTGGGTGACAGAGGAGGAAAAGCGGCTCATTGAGGAGAAAATGACCCAGCTCCACACAAAGCGGAGCGGCGCCTATCTCCGCAAAATGGCGATTGATGGGTACATCATCCAGGTGGACACCACCGACATCAAGGAGATGACCCGCGCCCTCTCCGCCATCGGCCGGAACATCAACCAGATCGCCAAGCGGTTAAACGCCGGCGGTCCGGCCTACCAGACCGACATGGAGGAGATCCGGGAGAGGATGGAGCAGATATGGCAGTTACAAAGACGCATCCTATTAAGTCAACGCTGAAAGCGGCCATTGACTATATCTGCAATCCCGATAAGACAGATGGGAAACTGCTGGTGTCCTCCTTCGGCTGCTCCGCCGAGACCGCCGACATCGAATTTGCCTGGACCCGCCGCCATGCCATCGACAAGGGCACGAACCTGGGCAGGCACCTCATCCAGGCGTTTGAGCCTGGGGAGGTCACGCCGGAGGAAGCCCACCGGATCGGCATGGAGCTGGCGCGGGAGGTCCTGGGCGGCAAGTATGAATTTGTCCTTACCACCCACATAGACAGAGACCACGTTCATAATCACCTGATTTTCAATGCGGTCAGCTTTCAGGACCACAAGCACTATCACTCCAATAAGCGGAGCTATCACTTCATCCGCCGCACCAGTGACCGGATCTGCAAAGAACATGGCCTGTCCGTCATCGTTCCCGGCAGGGACAAGGGCAAGAGCTACATTGAGCATCAGGCGGAACAGAACGGCACCAGCTACAAGGCGAAGCTGCGTGCCGCCATTGACCGGCTCCTGCCCGGCTGCTCTGACCTGGAGGACCTGCTCCGCCGCCTTCAGCGGGAAGGGTACGAACTGAAACGGGGCAAGTACATATCCGCCAGGGCTCCGGGCCAGGAACGGTTCACCCGATTGAAAACCCTGGGCGCCGATTATGCCGAGGAGGCCCTGACCGCCCGGATCGCCGGAAGGCCCAGGCCCTCCCGCCAGCCCCAGCAGCGCACCGGGAAGCCCAGCCTGCTCATCGACATTCAGAACAATCTCAAAGCCCAGCAGAGCGCCGGTTACAAGCACTGGGCGACCATCGAGAATTTGAAACGGGCCGCTGAAACGCTGAACTTTCTGACCGAACATGGGATCTCCAGCTATGAGGAGCTGACCGAGCGTTGCAACGGGGCGGCGGCCGCCACCGCCAGGGTGAAAGCAGCCCTCCGGGCAACGGAGAAGGAAATGGAGCGGCTGACTCTCACCATGAAGCACGCCGCCACCTACCGCCAGCTCCGTCCCCTGTATGACCAATACCGCCAGTCCAGGGACAAGGAGAAATTCCTCCGGGGGCATGAGGGGGAGATCATTCTGTTTGAGGCGGCGGCAAGGGAGCTGAAACGGTTGAACGCCGTACCCCTGCCCGCCGCCCAACGGCTCCGGGCCGAAATGGATGAACTCACCGCCAGGAAGGCCACCCTGCAATCGGAATATAGAAAAGCCCAGCGGGAGGAACGGGAGTACGACACCCTCCGCCAGAATGTGGAGGCCCTGCTGGAAAAGCCGAGGGAGGCCGAACCGCAGAGGCAGCGAAATAACGAGCTGGAATAGCGGAGGTTGTGCGCCTTTACCAGACTTTTCAAAAGGCCCTGGGCGCAGTCAGATTTTCCCGGTATAATGGAGGCAGGAATGGAGGTGCCGCCAATGACGAGAACCGAGGCCATCAAGGAATTTTTCAAGAAGGCAGTTTTGCCCGTCGCCATCGCCGGGCTGCTGTACTGCATTTTCAAATCCGCCTGCATCAGGAATGGGGAGCTGGATCTTCTCTGGCTCTGGATACTCTGCGGCCTGCCCTTCGGCATCCATCGGATGTGCGTCTGGATCGTGCCGGGCGGCAGCTCCCTGGGCGGCGGCGCCGCGCTGTTCGCGCTGAACTTCATCATCGGCGGACTCATCGGGGGTTTCGTCCTGGTGTGGCGCCTGCTGGTGGCGGCGTGGTATGTGCCCCTCACCATCTACCGCCTGATCGTGGGATAACCGCACTATGGAAATGTGGAAAACGGCCGCTCCGCCGATGGAAAACAGATATTCACGGCCCGATGGAAAAGCCGCCGGCTTTCCCACAGCCCGCAAACATCGTTTCCCACAGCTCCACAAACATGACCGTTTACGCACATTCCCACAGCGCCTACTACGGCGAATATTCTTCCTATCCTGTCCTATCCGATCCTGATTGAAAGAGAAAAAAGAGAACAAAAAAAGAAGCGGGAGCGTCACCCTCGGCTCAAACCGAAGGCGGCGCTCCCGCTCTGTTATGGAAAAGTGTTCAAAACAGCCTCTCTGCACCCCTCAAATCGGAGGGGCACGCCCACATGGTAATCATAAAGGCTACTCCCGGAAAAGCCGCCACAAGCGATTTTTCGCCCCATTTTCAACCTCTATCGCCGCACTTTTTTGAGCGTGCGGACTGGTAATGGGGACAGGCGATGAGGACAGCCCGGAAGCTCTGCTTGCAGGGGTGGGCGCAGCCCTTGCAGACCTTGTTGTACTTGCGGCGGCCGTTCTCCCCCAGGAAGAAAGCCCATTCCAGCCGCCACTTCTTGCTCCGGCTCATAGGTCGTGCTCCGGGGGCTTCTTCTGGTGGGCTTTGTCCGGGGGCTTGCGTTCGCCGCACTCCTTTTTCGCCGCCTCCAGCCGTTCCCGGATGGAGGGCTTTTTCTCCGGGGAGGTCCGGCGCACCTCACCCTTCGCCGCCTCCAGCTCCTCGCCCTTGCGGCCGTTGTTGATGACCCCATCAATCATCCCGTAGTCGTCCTCCACGGTCATCTCTGCGGTGCGAAGGGGGTTCTCTGGTTCCACCGGCAGGGCGATGATCTGCCCGTTCAGGTTAATAAATTGCTCCGGTTGCTTGAAGTGTTCCATATACTTCTGCGCCAGCTCCGGGGGCAGCGAGGTGAAGTCCTCCTCACCCAGGCCCACCACCAGGAAGGTGCCGGCCATGATGTCATAGAGGTTTCCATCCTCATCCCGCAGGCCCCGGTTCAGCTCCAGGCCGATCAGCTTGCCCTCATCGTTGCAGACCAGCCCCACCGGGTCAGAGAAGGGATAGGAGGCGGCAATGTCGCCGCCCACCTCCGCTTGCAGCGAATGGAGGCCAAGGTCGATCTCCTTCAGGTAGGGTTCCTTCATCGGCTCTACCACAAGGACCATCATTTTCTCCGGGGCGGCGTGCTCCTGGGCCTCCTCATTGCGGATAGCGAAAGAGCGGGAGCCGTTGCCCATGATGAGATACTTCCCATCGTCAGACTGGTGGTGGAAGCCATACCCGGCCGCCTCCATCTGTTCCCGGCTCATATCCGTCACATAGAAGGTGCCCCTGGGGGTCCGCACTGTTTCGCCGGTCTCCCGGTCATCCGGGGAGGGTGCCGTGGCCTGCCCGGCCAGCTCCGCCTCATAGTCCCGGCCCGCCTGCTCCGCAAAGGCCAGCATCTCGTCCACATGGGACTTGTCCGGGTCCTCCAGTGCCGCTTTGATTACAGCCGGATCAAAGTCAAGAAATTCCTCATACCCGGTGGCGTCCTTGAACTTCTCGATTTCGGAAGGCAGATAGTCCTCCTGGGTCTGCCCCAGGGCGGCCAGCTTCTCATCCAGGGCGGAAATGCGGCCGGCCATCAGGTTTTCGTAAATTTCCTCCCTCGCCGCATGTTCCTCCGGGTGCTCGGCGGCGTACTGCGGGTCGTGCTGGCGAAAAAACTCGTCCATATCGTAGGCAATGTCCATTGCCCATTCCGAAATTTCTTCTTCGGGAATATCGTCCTGGAAGGTCATCACCCGGTATTCCTCCGGGATACTGCCGTGTTCGCCATCGTAATATTCATGGAAGGTGTCCCCGGTATCCCGCACATAGCCGAAGTCGGTAAATTCGCCGCCCTCCTCCAGGGCGACGTCCCGGCCGTAGGCCTCATAGTCGATGTAGTTCCGCAGGTGCTCCGGCACCTGCATGGCGTCCAGCTCCTCAATGTAATACCGGCCCAGGTCGTCATGGTCGCGGATGTCGGGGTACACATCGTAGCAGTCCAGGTTCTCGGTCAGGTTGATGATCTCCTGCAAACTGCCGGAATGGTCGCCGATCTCCATAGCCGCCTGGAACTGCTCGTACTCGCCCTGGCTCATCTCGTCCAGCTTGGAGGCCAGGTAGTTGAGCTCGTCCAGGTTCTCATACTCGCCCAGCTTGTCATAGAGGCCGTCCACATAGCAGTCATAGTCGGTGATGAACCACTCCTCATAGGGCTGCCCGAAGTCGTCCTTGGAGCCAATGCCGATCCGCTCAAACACCTTTTGCAGCTCCTCCGCCGTGGTGGGGAACTTCACCCATTCACCCACCAGGGAGCCCTCGTTGTACTTGCCCAAGTTGGTGATGAAGGCGGCGAAGGGATAATCCTTGTCATATTCATAATGGGGCATATACGCACCTCCTTACAATTCCGGCTCGGACTTCCCCTTGTGGGGCGCCGGCGCCTTGTTTTTTCCCATGCACTCCTGCTTGCTCTGCTCCAGCCGTTCCTTGATGGAGGGTTTCCGGTCCGTCTGCTTCTCCTGGGGGCGGTCATGCTGCCACTCGTCCCCGGACAGCGTTAAATAGCCCCTGCTGGTAAAACAGCCCTGTTCCTCCTGCATGGCGTATTTGCCAAAAGGAACGGGATCAATGGCCTTCAGCAACTCATCCGGGAAAACTATATCTGTATGCTCAAACAGATAGCGCCATCCCAGCGTATCCAGTTTATTGACACGGGACTCCAGGATGAAATACTCGGTATTGGCGGGGAACTCCCGAAATTGCTCCAGCGTGGTCAGACGATAGGGAGACTCCTGCACAGCGGCCAGAAGGTTCCGGTCCTCCTGAGAAAGGGTGGTCAAAGCCCGAAGTGCCGCCTCCTGCTCCGCAATGCTCCCCTCCTGGGGGAGCATTGCTTTCAGATCATTCAGGGAAATATCAGATTTACTTTTTGCCATTCACGCCCTCCTTCCGTTTGGGGAACTCCAGCTTGAAGCGGACATACTTCCCGCCGGTATCATCCAGCACCACCACCGCGTCATAGGAGGCGCCCTTCTTTTCAGACCACATCCCCTTGACGGAGGTGCGGCCCTTTTTCAGCAGGTCGCCGGCCATTTTCTTGGTCAGTTCCTTTTTGCGGGAGGTCCAGAAGCGGTCATCCTTCCACAGCACAAACTGGCAGGAGCGGTCGGAGCAGTAAAAATTCTTCTTGCCCTCATACACCGGCTTGCCGCAGCGGGGACAGAGGCCCACGGTCTCACGCTCCAGGGCAAACAGCTTTTGCCCCTCCTCGGAAATGTGGGAGTAATTTTTCACAAGCTCCCGCGTCATTTCAGAAATCCCATCCATGAACGAAGCGGGGTCCGCCTCGCCTCTGGCAATGCCGGTCAGCTTCTGTTCCCACTCCGCCGTGAGCATGGGAGAGGTCAGCGTATCCGGCAGGACAGTGACCAGGTTGATCCCCGCCTTGGTGGGGATGAGGCTTTTTCCCTTGCGTTCCACAAAACCGGCCGCCACCAGCTTTTCCAGGATCGCCGCCCTGGTGGCCGGGGTGCCCAGGCCCTTACGCTCGGCATCCTCCGGCATATCGTCTTTTCCGGCAGTCTCCATCGCCGCCAGGAGGGTGTCCTCCGTGTAGGCCTTGGGCGGGGCGGTGAAGTGTTCGGTGACAGCGGCCTTCACCCGGTTAAAAAGTTGACCTTCGGTGAAGTCCGGCAGGGCGGCGGGTTCCGCCTCGTCCTCCGGCTCCTCTTTCAGGGAAGCGCGGAAAATGCGGTCAATGTCCTTCCACCCCAGGGACAGCACATGGCGGCCCTTGGCGGTGAAGGTCTGCCCGCCGCAGGTAAAGGTCGCCGTGACAGTCTCGTACACAAAGGGCTCCGCAACCACGCACAGCAGCTCCCGGCACACCAGCAGAAGGATATTGCGCTCGCCCACGGGCAGAGCGGACAAGTCAGCCTTCTCCAGCTCCAGGGTGGGGATGATGGCGTGGTGGTCGGATACCTTCCCATCGTTCACCAGCAGGGTCACATCCGGGAAGAACTCGGCGCATCCATCAAAGGGCGGCACCTTGGCCGCCAGGTGGAGGACCGCCGAAGCGGTCTCCGCCATATCAGCGGTCAAATACCGGCTGTCCGTCCGGGGATAGGTCAGTAGCTTCTTCTCATAGAGGGATTGCGCGTAGTCCAGCGTCTGTTTTGCCGTGTAGCCGAACACCCGGTTTGCCTCCCGCTGCAAAGTGGTCAGGTCGTAGAGTTTGGGCGGCGCCTCTTTCTTCTGTTCACGGGTGACAGAGGTGCAGACCGCCGGACCAGCGGCACAGGCCGCCCGCAGGGTCTCCGCCTCCTCCGGGGAGGTGATCCGCTCGCTGACCGCCTCGGCCCCGTCCAGGACCAGGCGCACATGGTGGTATTTCTCCTTCTTGAAGCTGGTGATCTTCCAGTCCCGGTCCACCAGTATGGCAAGGGTGGGCGTCTGCACCCGCCCCACATTCAGGGTGCGGTGGTAGAGAACAGAAAAAAGTCTTGTGGCATTGATCCCGATGAGCCAGTCCGCTTTCTGGCGGCAGAGGGCGGACTGATACAGCGGGTCATACTCCGCACCGGGGCGCAGGTCGGCAAAGCCCTCCCGAATGGCCGCGTCCTCCATGGAAGAGATCCACAGCCGGGAGAAGGGTTTGGTACAGCCCGCCATCTCATAGACCAGCCGGAAAATGAGCTCACCCTCCCTCCCGGCGTCGCAGGCATTGACCAGTTCGGTGACATCCTCCCGGTCCATGAGCCGCTTCAAGTTCTGGAAGGCGTCCGCCTTGTCCTTCACCAGCACATAACGGAAGGGCTCCGGCAAAATGGGAAGGTCATCATACCGCCATTTCTTGTAGCCAGGGTCATACCCCGCCGCGTCCATCGGGGACACCAGATGGCCCACGCACCAGGAAACAATGAGCCCGTTCCCCTCAAAACAGCCGTCGGCCCTGGATGTGACACCCAGGGCCGACGCGATGGATTTTGCAACACTCGGTTTCTCGCAGATCACCAGCTTCATTTCGTATCCTCCGTTTCTTCCTCCTGTTCAGGTTCGTCCTCGTTGATATACTCCTCCTCATCCGCAAAATCATAGTCGTCCGGGTCTGCGCTGGCCTTGGACGCCTGCTTGGGACGGATGAACTTGATGTAGGCGAAGGCTCCGCCGCCGCCCAGCACCACCAGCACCAGGACCAGCGCCAGGGCGCCCATGCCCCCGGACTTCTCCTCCTCCGGCTCCGGTTCGGGTTCCGGCTCCGGCTCCGCGCCGGCGCACTCGGCCATATTCACCGCGCACACCTCGCAGGAAGTGTTCACCGCCCCGGCCTGGCACTTCTCGGTACAGGTGCAGACCGCGGGTTCCTCCTCCTGGGTCTCCCCATCCTCCATTAAGGCCATCAGATCGGCTTCATCCACCTGATTGAGGAAGTGAACAGTCTGCGCTCCTTCATCATCCCGATCAACGATGAGGTAAAACACATTTCCGCTTTTTGTCTCCACCGTGATGAACTGTTTGCCGGAGGCGGTTCCGCCGATGTCATCCACAAGGGAGAGGTTCCCGTCCGGGGTCAGGGCAGCGCCTGTCCCATCCGACAGGCCGGAAGTGAACAGCTCCAGGAGCGAGGAAAGCTCCGCCCCATCCAGGGAGAGGGAGAAGGTGCCCGTGTCCGTGATGGTCAGGTAATCGGAATGGACATAGCCCTCGCGCTCCGGCAGAAGCACCTTGACCCATTCGTCCTCGGTGCCGATGACTTCCACCTGCGCCCCGTTGGGAAGCTGGGTAAATGCGTCGTTTTCCAGCCCCGCGCCAGTGCGGACATTCAGGTTTCCCCCGCAGGTGGTCACAGTCCCGATCTGCTGGGTCTCCAATCCCTCCGCATCAGGGGTAAACTGGATACCCTCCTCGGTGACCGTGACGGTCCCCAGACCGCCGAGCAGTTCGGCAAGCTGATCCAGAGTATCAGCGCCGGCCTGCGTATCATTGTTGCCAGCAGTATCTTCATCATCGGTCACAGTGACCTCCGGGGACTCGGCATCCCCCGTGGGAGCGGCCTCTGTCCCGGCAGTTTCGGTGTAGTAGGGTTCGCCATCCCCGCCGCCGGCAAAGGCAGGGACAGCAAAGGCCGTGGCACAGAGCGCCACGGCCAGGGCCGCCGTAAACAGGCGGATGATCTTCTTATTCTTCATACTTGGTGTCCTCCATGTCATTCTCGCCAGGGTCCGCCGCGGCCTCCGCCTCCATCATGCCTTCCGGCAGGGTGATGAGGCCGCTGGCATAGGCCTTCAGGAAGGCTGTCAGCTCCCGGTTGTCCATCTTTACCGCCTTGACCATGCGGACGATCTCCAGGTTCTCCTCCTCGGTGAGCTGCGCCTCCAGGGCGCGGAGGCGCTTCTGCTGCTCGGAGATCTTCTCCCTGGTCTTTTCGATGTCGCGGCGGATCTTCTCAACAGTTGCCATGTTCGCAAAACTCCTTTCCAAATCGTTCTTTCCATGAGTAGTTCCGGCCCAGGCCCTGGACCGTTTTCAAATTGGGGCGGGCGTTGTCCTCCAGGGCGATGGCCCGCCGGAACAGGTTCGGGTGGTGGTCCCGCAGGTAGATGATCTCCTCCGCCCGCATACTGGGGCAGAAAAAACAGGAGGACTTGCCCGGCTGGGGCAGGCCCGCATCTTCAATGGCCTGCTGACAGGCCTCCCGGTCCCAGCCCCATTCCATCAGGGGATACCACTTGCTGTACTTTGGGTCGGCCAGGTCGCCCAGCAGCACCTTGTCGCTGCGGTAGCTCTCGCCGGCGTCGTAGCCGATGAACTTCACCACCCGCTTTCCAGCCGCCCATACCTTGCGGCAGGGCGGGTAGCGGTTGCAGAACTTGTCCTGCGGCCCGATCTTGTGTTTCAGGGAACACCGCTTGAAACCGTAGGCCATAGAGGGCAGGGTGCCGCTCTGCAAACACTCCTGTTCCAAGGTCAGCCGCTTTCCGTCCCGCGTGGTTTTATACACTCTGGTAATGGGCGGCATCCCGTGGTCCTTCAGCCAGCGGTCCATGATGTCCAGGTAGGCATAGGTGTGGGGATGCTCCGCCCCGGTATCCGCAAAGAGGATCAGGTCTACCGGGATACGGTGCTGGTGCAGGCCGACTAAAAGGGCGGTGCTGTTGACACCGCCCCCATAGGAAACCATATTGATGTGTGCTTCACCTCCCATCAGTTGTACGGCGGCCGGCCGTAGGCATAAAAGTGAGACTGCCAGTAACTTGTATTCAAATTGGTGTAGGAAATCGGGTCTCCGCAATGCAGCATCATCCCATCGCCCACATAAATACCCACATGGGAGATACCGCTGGTGTCATAGGTGCCCACGAAGAACACCAAATCACCGGGCTGGGGGTCGGATACCGGCGTGGAGATATTGTAGAGCCCCTGAGCGCCCAGCCGCCCGGTATTGCACAGGCCGGTGCTGGTCAGCACATAGCTGACGAAGCCGGAACAGTCAAACGATGTCTCCGGGCTGCTCCCGCCCCACACATAGGGGTATCCCAGGTATTTCTCCGCCTCGGTGATGAGGGTAGCAAACCGTTCATCCGTCAGGTACTCGGCGGGGATGTCCCAGGCCGTAGGCGGGTTCTCGATGTACTTGCCCACATACCCGGAGGACGGAAACAGATCCGGCCGGTTGCCCAGGGTGGACATATACACGGCGTACATGGAAAGCTGATCCTCGCCCATGATGTAGACCGGCACATGAGAGAGGTCAAAATTTTCCAGCGTGACGGTGCAGATATACCAGGTGTATGGCACCTCCACTTCGTACTCGTTGCCCTCGCTGTCTGTCCGGGTTTCCGTCCGATACCTTGTTTCGGTGGTCACAGTTTCGGTGAGGATGTACTGCTTGTCAAAGAGCATTTCCAGGTCGCTTTGCACCTCGTCCAGGGTAAACACCCCTTCATGGAGCGCCGACAGGATGGACAGCAGCACATAAGGGTCATGCTCGATCTCGTCCAGGTCAAAGTGATATTCGTCATAGTCGTGGGTAGCCTCGTAGGTGTCCAGGTATTCTTGAAGCTCCGCCTCCATCCCGCAATAGGCGGCCTCGGCCCCGGTCAGATCCGCGTCCTCGGAGAGATAGGAGGACGCCACCAGGCCGGAAGTCCCGCCCCCGAACATGGAAGTGCAGGACTGCATCAACCCCATGATGAGCATGAGGATCAAGCCGATCCCTCCCACAATGAGAAGGGTGTGTTTGTTCTTCGTCACAAGGCCGCCCAGCTTCTGGGCGATGGTCCCGCCGCCTTTCTTCGCTGCGGAAGCGGCGGTCTGGGATGCCTTTCCCGCGGCCTGGGCCGCGCCGGTCCCTGCCCGATGTGCGGCAGCATACTGCTTTTGCAGTCGCTTTTTCTGCCACAGGCGGGAGATGGGGTTACTGGACGCAAGCTGGGGATTTTCCATGACGGACTTCCGCCAGTAGAAATCGGCATTGGCTTTCACCGCTGCCTGCTCCGCCTGCTTCACATCCCGCCAGGGTTTCATTTTCCGGTCCGCACGCGCCTGATGGAAACGCCGCTTGCCATAGCCCACGGCCTTCTCAATCTGCCGTTCTCCCAGGTGGCCGGCCTGAACGCCGGAGTTATCGCCCTCCACCTTGCTCACTTCGCCGTGGAGGGTGGACCGTATTTCCTGCACCGGCCGGGACAATGGGTTGCCATGTTCCTTGCCGGGAGGCTTTACGGGAACAGCAGCTTTCGCCGCGTCCAGCCGATCCGCCGCCTTGTCCGACTTGCGGACAGCCTTTTTCAGTTCCGGCGCCGCCTGGTCTGTCTCGGAAAACTGCAAACGGGAGGAAGGGCGGTCCCTGGCCGCCTCACCCTCCCGAAAGGTGTCGCGCCGCTTTCGCCGCGCCTTTTTCGCCTGTCGGCGTTCCCGGTGTCCCACCACCTCGTCCGCCGCCCGGATCAATGCCCCCGCCGTTTCATCAGCAGAAGAATAATCCTGCTCCGAGGGACGGTCTGAAATATGGGTGGCCTCGCCAGTCACCAGGTTCACCGAGATGGCTCCATCACGGGTCATCTTCTGCGCCTCCTTTTCGGAGGCTTTCCATTCCTGCATTTATCCGTCACCTCCTCCATAGGGGCAGATGCCGGCGCACGCCCCGGTCTCTATCAGGGAAATGTAGTGAAAAATGGGATAGGCCTGGGGCGGGCAGACCGCGTTCCCCAGGGTTTTCAGCCGCAGCGCCCGATCCTTCGTATCCTCGGTTATGCGGGGGACGCCCTCCGGCTCGCTGGCCCAGAGGATACGTCCGTCCATCCCTGCGGGAAGCCCATGAGCCATTCCACCCAATCGGGGTTCAGCGCCGCCTTCTCCGACAGGGGCTGCTCCTGGTGGATCACCTGGGCCGACAGGTTGGAGGATGGGGATTTGCCCCGGAAGGCCGCCGGTTTCAGGGTGGAGCGGTAGCCCTCCGACGCCGCCGGCGTCAGGTAGAATACCGCCGCCGACAGGGACAGGCTCCAGATCGTCCCGTCCTTGTTCCGCTTGCGGAAGATCCCGTTGTCCGACAGGAACACATCCAGGTTGGCAGCGTCCCGGCAGGTGGATTTGTCGGAGGCAAGGGGCGTGGGAAACATCAGCCGCGACGATAAAAGTTCGCTGGCGCTCATGCCATGCGCCGACGCCGCAAGCCGGAAATACGAATGGGAGAACAGCGTATCCCGCTTTTGCCAGGTCAAAAATCGTTTTGTCGAGCCCCATATTGATGAAGCCAGCAACATTTTCCCCAAGCACCCAACGGGGCCGCAGTTCGGTAATAACGCGGCACATTTCCGGCCACAGGTAGCGTTCATCCGCAAAGCCCCGCCGCTTTCCTGCGGTGGAGAAGGGCTGACAGGGGAATCCGCCGGAAATGATGGTGACTGTTTCAAGTCCTGTTTTCTCAAAAAACGCCTCCTTCGTGAATGTGGTGATGTCTCGGAACTTCGGCACATCCGGCCAGTGCCGCTCCAGGATAGAATAGGGGTAGTCCGCCCATTCACATTGGCAGACGGTCTCGAATCCGGCTGCCTCTGCCGCCAGGTCCAGACCGCCGATGCCGGAGAACAGGCTTACATGGGTCAGTCGCTCCATACCTCATCCCCTTCAAGGCCGTCATCCTGAGGTTCGTCCTCCACTTCCTCCAGGGGGATCAAGTTGTGGCGCTTGATGATGGCCTCCTCCAGGGTATCATGCGCGATGCCGCTGCTCTCCGGGAGCCCCAGGCTGCGGTAGATCCGCTTCATCTCTTTCTCATAATTGCCGGCCCGCTTTTTCAAGCGGAGAAAGTCCTTCTCCGTCTCCGCCTCGGACAGGCGGCGGGCCAGCGAATAGTAGAGGACGATCAGGTGGTGGATGTCGCCCACCAGCATACGGAAGCCGCTGCCGGGGATGATGTACTCATCCCGATATTTCTTGGGCTTCGGCTCCTCCTCAGGGACGGCCTCCACCTCGTCCAGTTCCTTGTCCATGAGCCCCTTCAAATCCTTGGGGTCGCCGAACACCAGATAGCGGCCGGGGATGCCCCAGCTCTGGAACTTCTCCTCGGCGATCTCGCCGTAGCGTTTCGCCGCGTCCAGCACATGGAACACGTCCTCCTCATCCTTGATCCGGCCCGCCAGGAAGGCAAGCTGATGGAGAAGGCCGTACAGGTGAACCTCATCGTTGATATGGGAGAGATAGGTTTTGCCGTCGATAATGTAGATCTTGTTTTTCATATTCATTCCTCCGTTTCCGCCGCGTGCTCCACTTCGCTGGGCTTGGTGGTGAGCAGCTTGTAAAGCTCCGTGTCCTTCGGGAAGTCGTCCGCAAAGGGCAGGATGACATTGTTGAAGAACAGCAGCCCATGGCCCGGCTCGGAATTGGTCACATAGGCAAGCTGCTCCGCTGAAATGCCCAGCCGCTCCGCCAAAATCTTGCGGTCGCCGGCGGCCTGGTTGAGCATATAGATGAAATCGCTGTTTTCCAGGATGTTCTCGATCTCCGGGGAGGAGAGCAGGTCCTTGGGGTTCTGGGTCGCCCCGGTAGGCACCCCGCCCCATTTTCTAAACCGCTTCCAGATCTCCGCCGAATAGGCCGCCGTCTGCTCCTCCTTCAGCAGAAGGTGGAACTCGTCCACGAAATACCAGGTAGAGCGCCCAATAGCCCGGTTGATGGTGACGGTGTTCCACACCGCGTCCTGGACGATGAGCATTCCCGGCTTTTTCAGGTTTTTCCCCAGGCCCTTGATGTCAAAGCAGACAAGGCGGTTGCGGATGTCCACGGTGGTGCGGTGGTTGAAGAAGTTGAGGGAGCCGTTCACATACAGGTCCAATGCCTGGGCCACACGGTCGGCCTCCGGGATGCCCTGCGCCAGCAGCGCCTCCATCAGGTCGCCCAGGATGGGCATATTCTCCGGCCGGGGGTCTGAAAAGTAGGGCTGGTAGATCTTCTGCACCGCCCGGTCGATGACCGTTTTCTCGATGGCCTCCAGCCCCGTCTTGCTCCCCATGATGAGCTCGCAGAAGGACAGCACGAAGTCACTTTTCAGCGCCAGGGGGTTCTCCTCATCCGAATAATTCAGGTTGATGTCCAGCGGGTTCACATAGTCGGTGCTGGACGGGGACAGCCGGATCACCTGCCCGCCCAGCCGCTTCACCAGGGGCGAATACTCGTCCTCCGGGTCGCAGATGATGACGTTATCTTTGGTGGTCAGGATGATGAAGGTGATCTCCCGCTTACAGCTCATGGACTTGCCGCTGCCCGGCGTACCGAACACCAGCCCGTTGGGGCTTCTGGACTGTTTGCGGTCCAAAAGGATCATGTTGTTGCTCAAAGCGTTCAGCCCGTAGTACATGGCATCCCCGCCCATGAACAGCTCCTGGGTGACGAAGGGAACGAACACCGCCAGCGCCGAAGTGGTGAGACTTCTCTCGATCCTGATACGGTTGAGCCCCAGGGGAAGGCTGCTCATCAGCCCGTCCTCCTGCTGGAAGTCCAGCCGGGTGAGGAGGCAGTTGTAGGTCTGCGCCACGCTGGCCGCCTGGGACACGGCGATCTCCAGCTTCTGCTTTGTCTCCGCCATGTGCATGACCAGGAAGGTCAGATTGAACATTCGCTCATTCCGGCTTTGCAGGTCCTGGAGGATGGTCTTTGCCGCGCCGCCGTAGGTGGCAAGGTCGCTGGGGAGTATGTCCATATCGTATCCGCTCCGTACCGCCCGCTTCTGTTCCGCGATCTTCATGGCGTCCAGGTCGGTGATCTTGCGCTTGACCATCTTGATGGCCTCGTTCTGGTTGATGCCCCGGATGTGCATGGTCACCAGGATATTGCCCTCGGTCTCCATAAACTCCGCCAAAATGCGGTCGTGGATCTCCGGGGCGGTGATCTGCAAAAAGCTCACCGCCCCGTACATCTCGCCGATGCGGAAGGTGCGGGTCTCCCCGAAGTGGAAGGAGGACGGGGCGATGAAGTCCTTGACCGAAAGGCCGCTGGGCGCCAGCCAGTCCCAATCGAAAGCGAACTTCCCGCCCTCCGGACGGCGGCCGTCTGCCGGGTGGAGGATGCCGTGAAGCAGCTCCAGCCGCTCCTTCCCGTCCAGCACATGGGCGGCGGCCCCCATGACCTTGAAGCGGTTGAGGGTGTCGGTCTCGATGCGGGCGAAGCGCGCCCGCGCCGCCGCCAGGTTTTCCGCCTCGATGGTCAGGGTGACATACTTGGTTTTCACATAGCCGTTGCTGCCCCGCTCATACTGGAAGCGCAGTATCCCGGCCGCGTCCTCCCGGATGGGGTCCAGGTCGTCCCCCTGGGAATGGATACCGAACAGGTCCTCCTCCGGCCCATGCTCCACATACCGGCTGCTGAGCGACACCTGCACCCCAATGGTGGGGTCGTAGCCATTGTAGAAATCGCAGAGGTGTTCAAAAATATCCCGCTGATCCTCCGGCGAAGCCAGACGGTAGTTGACGTCCTCAAAGGCGATGGTCTTGGAGAAAGTCCGCCCATCTAACCGGCACAGTCCGTCCGGGAACATATTGCGGAAGGGGATGCTGTCCTGAACCGTATGGGCTTTCCCGTCCCCCTTGGCCTGGCGGACCACCGCCTCGATCTGCTTTCGCTCGGCGCGGGTCAGCTTACGACTGGGCTTTGCTGTTTTTTCGTGTCTTGCCGTTTTTGCCTGCAATCTTTTTCACCTCCTGTTCCAGTTCGTATTGCCGCACCAGGGCGGAATAGAGATTGTTGGTCTGGTAGATCCGCACCTTGGGGCGAAGAAATTTATTCTGAATGAGATGCCCCAGGAACACCTCCAGGGGCTGCCCGTTGCGCTGGTACATGGCGAACAGGAAGAAAGGCAGCATGACCAGAATCATGCACAGGGCCGCCGTGGTGGTGCCCAGCGCCCCCTTGGTCAAAAAGAAAAGCGGCACGCCGATAATTGCTGCCGCTCCAAAACATATCACCTGCCGCTTGGTCAGCCCGAACAGGACCTTGCTCTGTACCCGGCTCAGGTCCTTCGGGATCGTTACATAGGCCAATCAATGCACCTCCTTTTTCATGGGAGCATAGTCCCTGAAATCTTTTACCGTGTGGAAAATCCGTTTGTTGTTCACCCACCGCTGAAGATGGCGGGTGATCTTGGGGGCAGTGGGGCGCTCATAGATCATCACATAGGGGTCATACCCCAGGGCCCGCAGGGTGTTCACCCGGTAGAGGTCCTGCTCATGGGTGCTGCCGTAGTTGGTCAGTACATACACCCGCCGGTTCCGGTCGCTTCGGATGGCAGTATGCGCCACAAAGCGCCGGAAGTGCTCCGTCAGGTCCTCCTCCGGGTTGTCCCAGGCGAAATGCACCGCCTTGGTCCGCACCTTGTTCAGCAGGGCGATGTTGTCCGGGTTCGTCAGCCGGATGTCCAGTCCCTGGGTGAAGTCCACCAGCGCCCGGCTGGCGGCAAGCTGTTCCAGCAGCGCCTCATGGTCCGGGCAGGCCAGCAGGTTGGGGTCCAGCAGTTTGATCTCGTCCTCGCCGCGCCAAAATTCAGAGAGGTCAGCGACTTTGACGCTCCTGCGCCCCTCCTTGCCGCTGACAATGCAAAATCCGCAGTTTCTCGGACAGCCCCGGCTCAAAAAGCCGTAGGCCGTTCCCAAAAACCGCGGATATAAAAAGTAGTCCGGCCGGATGTGTTCGATCTCATACGGGAGGTCTTTCCCGCCCGGCCCATAGCCAGTGCCGCCCTGGATGACCTGCTCCGCATTGTTCACCTCAATGGTGTCTTTGGAGTAGGTGTCCGTAAATACCCGGCTCTTGTAAACCAGGTCATAGCGGCCTTTGGGGTTCCACCACTCCACCCAATCGCCCCGCCTCGTATGGTATTCAGAGAGCTTCATCAGGCAGAGGTTGGGAAAGTTGTGAGAGTCCACATCCACCAATCCGATCTTCAAGCAGCCACCTCCTTTAGTGCGCCCCGAACAGGGACTTGGCGAGGCTGCCGGTCTTGAAAAGCGTGAAGCACAGGAGGACCGTGTACCCCATACAGCCCCAGATGGCGCCGGAAATGTTGTCGCCGCTCAGGGAGATGCCCTCCACCAGCACCGCGTAGATGCCCACGCAGATCATAATGAGGAACGCCTGGAAGCCCAGGGCCAGCAGGGAGCGGAGATAGTTCTGCCCCGTGTTGCCCCATTCCCGGTTCACCATCGTGGCAAAGGGGATGGGACCAATCGAGGTCACCAAATAGACTTCAATCATCCTTCCGTAGATCACCAGGAAGATGCAGATGGAGAGGATCTGCGTACACAGCCCCACAAAGATGCTCTGGAACCACAGCCCCAGCAAAGCGCCGATGCTCCAGTCCGCGAGCTGGGTCTCCAGGTCGGCGGTCACGCCGGATATGTCGATGCCCGCGTCCGAAATGATGACGCCGGCGCTCTGGCTGACCACATTCTGCGCCACATCGAACACCGCCATGACGATATTCCAGGTGTTGGTGACGATGAGCACCGCGCAGAAGGTCTTGAAGATCCACTTGAAGAAGATCCAGGTGTCGAAGTCGTGAAGGTTGTTCTTTTCTACGATGAGCTGGATGAGCTCATAGCACATGACAAAGGTGAGGACGATGCTGGCGATGGGGACGATGACGGTCTCCGAGAGGCTGCGGACCATGTTGAAAATGCCGCTGTTCCACGCCGAGGGCGTCATGCCCACCTCCCCGGCGATCTCGCCTACCTTGGTATTCAGGGTATCAAACATCCCGGTCAGGTTTGAAATGATACCGTCAATGAGCAGTTCCTGGAACCACTCCTGTATCGCGTCAAAGATCAACGGGGATCACCTCCTTTGCGGGAGGCCCCGTGTACCGGGACCTCCCGCGGGTGTTATGGGGAGTCATCAGGCGGAGAGCAGACCGGACAGCAGCGGGATCAGGGTAATGCCGATGAGGGCGACACCGCCGCCCGCCATCAGTTGTTTGATGCCCTGGCTTTTGGACGCCGGGTTGTCCTGGCCGTAACCCTCCAAAAGGTTGATGCCGCCCCACACGCACAAGCCGCCGCCCAGGGCGATCACCAAGGTCTGCAATACGTCGATAGCGTTAGTGAAAAAATCCATAAATCATAGTTCCTTTCGTTTGTAGAATTGTTATTGAAGGTCCGTTGCTGTCAATTCGTACATCTCGAAAGGCTCATCCGGCTTCACGATGGCCGGTTTGCGTTTCATGTACCGTTCCATATCAAAGAGGTACTTCTTGTCGGCGTCGGCGGTGTATTTGTAGTTCGGGTGCTTCGTCAGGTCGTACTTGTCCGAGAGGAACGGGCGCACGCCCCGCAGCATGAAGATACACTTGCCTCCGTCCATTACTGCCAATTCGTCCTGGGTCATCAACTCCTTTCCCAATTTCTGATAGGTGAGGCCGTGAGAAACCTGGCTGCCCCGGTTTTCGGATTGATTGAAGCTGTCGATGGTCTCCTTGCCCAGCAGCTCCGAAATTTCTTTCAGGGTGGATTTCTCCTTGCCTCCCAAAAACAAGGTGCTGTCGCAGTTACCCACGATGGTATCCGCCGCGTCCTTGTAGATGGTCTTTAACTGGCTTTGGCTCTGCAAAATAATAGAAGCCGAGATTTCCCGGCTTCGGATAGTGGCGATCAGCTTGTCGAAGTTCGGGATTTGCCCGATATTCGCAAACTCATCCAGCAGACACCGCACATGGACCGGCAGGCGGCCGCCGTAGAAGTCGTCCGCCTTGTCGCACAACAGATTGAAAAGCTGAGAGTACATGAGCGCCGCCACAAAATTGAAAGTGCTGTCCGTATCCGAGAGGATGACGAACAGCGCCGATTTGCGGTCGCCCAGGGTATCCAGCTCCAGCTCGTCCTCCGCCATGAGGTCCCGCAGCTCCGCGATGTCAAAGGGAGAAAGGCGGGCGCCGCAGGAAATCAGAATCGACTTCAAAGTTTTGCCCGCGGCCATTTTGAATTTGCGGTACTGCTTCACGGCGAAGTGGTCCGGGTGCTCCTTCTCCAGCTTGGCGAACAGCAGGTCCACGGGGGACTGGAACTCCTCGTCGTCCTCCCGCGCCTCGCTGGCGTTGATGAGGTCCAGCAGGGTGATGAAGTTGCGCTCCTCCGGCTCCGCCTCGTACCAGATGTACCCGATGAGGGCAGAATAGTACAGGCGCTCGGCTTTGACCCAAAAATCCTCGGAACTCTTTTCGCCCTCTCCCTTGGTGTTAAGGATCAAGGCGTTCACCAGCTTCAAAATATCCTTCTCGCTGCGGATGTACGCCAGAGGGTTGTACCGCATGGACTTCTTGAAGTTGATGAGGTTCAGGCTTTTAATGCGGTATCCCTTGCGGTCCAGCAGAGCGCCCACCTCGTTCAGGATGGTGCCCTTGGGGTCCGTGACCACATAGGAGGAATGGCACTGGAGCAGGTTGGGCTTGACGAAAAACCGCGTTTTGCCTGAGCCGGAACCGCCGATGACCAGGATATTTTTATTTCTTGCGTACTTGGGCTCTTTCGGGCGGCTCGACATGGTGATCCGCTCCGTCTGGGTGAGAAGGACATTCTGGGAAAAGTCCGGGTCCACATAGGGGGCGATGTCGGCCGGGGTGCCCCAGCGGGCGCTCCCGTACTCGATCCCCCGGCGGTATTTCTTCGCGTTCTTGCCCTTGGAGTAGACCGCCAGCCGGATCAGCACCGCGCCGGCGGCGCCCACGCACAGGTCCAGCAGATGGAAGCTGGGCGCCAGGCTGGCAAAGGCCGCCGAAAAGCCCTGCCCGATGTGGAGCAGCTTCTCCGAGGCGGCCGCCCCAGGGGAAAGCCGCACCCCCTGGCAGAGCTTGTCAAAGAGATACACGAAGATGAGATACGGGAGGTTGAGCAGCACCAGCTTTTTCACCTTGTCGGTCATCGCGCCACCTCCCGGTCCTTGGTCTTGACCTTCTCCCGTTCCCGGTGTTTGGCCTTGGTCTGTTCCTGGGCCTGGGCCAGCCGCTCCCGGATGGTGGGGCGCTTCTCCCGGTTCAGGGTCATGGCGGTGAACTCTTTGAAGGCCGGCTGAAGCTGGTCCTTGTCCTTCGCCTTGAAGAACACATAGTAGTGCGGTGGGTCGGTGGTGGGGTCCTTCTTCAGGGCATAGTCGATGTCATACTTCTTCGCCACCGCCGAAAACGCCTTGATGTTCTGCTCCGTGATCTCGATGTTGGTCAGGGAGGCCCCATGCTGTTTGAGCTGGTGCAGGGTCTGTTTCCCTTGGTGGAGGGTGCGCTGGGAGGGCTTCTTCTGCATCTCCTCCAGCACCTTTTTCACGGCCTTTTGGAGCAGGTCCGCCGTCATCTTGCCGGCCTCCACCGAGAGGGATACCGTCCTCTGCGTGATTTCTTCCTGCACTCACATCACCTCCGTTCTCCACTGCCGTACATATCGTGGCTCACCAGGGAAGTGTAGTAGCTGTCGATGGTGGCCGGAGCGTTATACAGGGCAGCCAGCAGATATTTCTTGATGTTACGGACATAGGTGGTGTTCTCCCGCATACGGTCCAGCACATACTCGATATGGGAACTGTTCAGCTTCAGGAACCGGGATTTGACCACCTCCGCCGGATAGTCGTCCCCGGCAATGCGGATCATCTCCCGATGGGAGCAAACCGTGTCCACCATGAGCTCCACAAGTTCATCCAGCCGGTCACGGTCCAGGCGCTCATTCTGTATGAGGATGTCATACTCGATCTTCTCCAAAATCAATTCCCGATAGCTCTCTCGCTCCCGCATCCAATCCCGTCCGGCCCTATCCGAGCCCCTGGGGGTTTGGGGGCTTGATAGGATAGGATTTGATCCTTCCGTACTTGATAAATCTTTTTTTGATTTATCTTTACTTGATTCTTTAGTATTTAATTGTGCGGGGTTTTCCTGTTCAGGTTCTCCCAAGACAGGGGAAGCCTGTTCAGGATTATCCAAGACTGGATTTTCCCGTTCAGGTTTTCCCGGTTTAGGTTCCGGCGGTCTGGGCTGCTCCAGGATCGTGTACTCGATGGCGCCGAGCTGACCGTTTGCGTTGCGGACCCGCTGGCGGATCACATAGCCGTGTTCCTCCAGCTCCCGCACTCCGGCGCAGATGCTGTCAACGCCATCTTTGCAGATCCGAGCCAGCCCCTTGGTGGTATAGTCCCATTCCTCCGGCAGGGAGAGCATGAGGGAGAGAAGGCCCTTCGCTTTCAGCGAAAGCGACTTGTCCCGCAGGTGATGGTTGGACATCACCGTGTAGTCGCGGGTTTTCTCAATGCGGAATACCGCCATGTTGGATACCTCCTTCCGTTGGTTTTGAAAAGTGTTCGTTTCGGTGGTTTTGCGCCCCTGTATCACCGTCCGGCCTCCCATGAGGGAAAGAATATGGGCGGCTTCGTTTGCGCCGCCCACAGGCGAAAAAACAGGGGGTTTCCCACCCGTTTTCATACAGTTTTGGGTGCCCCCAGCAGGGCATAAAAAAACGCCACAGGTTTGTGTTACCTATGGCGTTTGGGACAGGAAAAGGGTGCTGACATTTCATATCAGCACCCTTTGTCCTGCCAGTATTAAATTTTTGACTTCACATCGTGTTCCTTGCCTCTGAAAACATTGATTTTACTGGACTTGCTCATGTTTTCTTATTAGGAGGCGGGGGATGCCGGCCGCTTTTTTGTTGCCGCGACACGGGTTCGAACCCGAACTTCTCTATATATAAGAACGCTTGGCGAACAAAACCTGCCTTTTACCGACGGGAAACAAATAGCTGATGCTTTTGGAGTAAAGTGGCGCTCCAGAGATGACCGATGCCTTAACACCTATAAACCAGCTGGTCATCGCCAATATCAGAAGCCAATGCTTCAGTTTTAACCTCAGTGATGCGACTGAGGGACCTATTCATTTGTGAACAAAATATGGAGTGCGCGATTCCCGCCCCCGGGGCCCCTCCG
>ENA-OUPA01000595-OUPA01000595.1-human-gut-metagenome-genome-assembly--contig:-NODE-595-length-23001-cov-5.20221_pt1 | contig 23001 bp, 18 predicted proteins | sample MGYA00237939_ERZ548770 | MGnify/ENA primary metagenome ERZ548770 (study PRJEB26490, sample SAMN05356877) | human gut metagenome | biome: terrestrial biome; feature: human-associated habitat; material...
CGAAGAATGGGATTCTGGTTTTCTTTATGCAGCCTGCATGAAGCTTCGATAAGCTGCTGGAAATAGGCAATCCAGAGAGGCGTTTCCAGTATTCCTGTACTGCCGCTGTCTTCACTTCTTTCGGATAGTGCTTTGCCTTAGCCTTATCCGGCAAGCCGTTTCGACCGAACGTATTGTAATTTCTTACCCATTCCTGAAATAGTGTTTTGCTGATTTTAAGTCGTTTCATGATTTCCTTGGCACTTCCTTCTTCGCGTTGATATGCTTCTGCCGCTTCTATTTTCTTTTCCGATTCAATCTTCCTCTTATACATAAAATGCTCCCTATAGCGTAGACTCGATTTTTATTATTTCGAGTGTCTGCTCTATAGGGAGCATATCATTGTTAGCTTGACAGCCCCTTATGTCACAATCTAAAGGTACGGCGTTTTTTGCCATATGTGCCTACCCGTTTTTCCTCGTCGTCAGAATCATCCCAAACAGACCGCCCGCCGCAACGCCCATTCCCAAATCCGCCAGATACGCCGTCCATTGCGGGCTTTGCCCCATCATCAGCGCATAGCAGGCGATGCCCAGCGCCATATACAGCACGCCGACGCACGCGCCGCGGAGTGCACCGCCGCTTTCCCCCGCACGCATGGCGGTTGTCACGCCCGCAAGGATGGACACAAACTTGACCACCTGATTGACGGCTGTGATGGTTCTGTCGCTTGCGTTCCACCAATTGAGCAGGAGCGCAAAAATCGCCACGCCGATGATGGTAATGGCAGCCGCGACCAACACGCCGCGAACAACCGCCCAAAGCGCGCTCGGATCGCTTCGTCGGGTGCTTCTGCGCGTCGTGCGCTTAAAAGAACCCAGTCCCTTTGAGTACACTTGATTTTCCATGCCCTTCACCCTTTCTTCGCGGCGGTTCAAAAAATCTCACCCACATAAAAAACCGCCCTGCCATAGTCAAACCTATGACAGAGCGGTGTTCATCATGCGTGATTAGATGAGCTGCTCGGAATCGTTGGTCACGGAGAGCTGCTCAACGTTGCGGATTGCCCAGCGCGCAAAGACCAGCTGGGTCTTCTGCTCGCCGACTTCAACGGTCAGCACGTCGTCCTTAATCTTGACGATGGTGCCGTAGATGCCGCCGATGGTGCAGATGCGGTCGCCAACCTTCAGGTTGTCGAGCATCGCCTTGGCTTCCTTATCCTTCTTGCGCTGCGGGCGGATGAGGACAAAGTAGAACACGACGAAGATCAGGATCATCGGCACGAGCTGCACGGCGTAGGCGATAAAGGTCGCGCCCGCGCTCATTTCAGTCGCCGCGGCAGCGTCGGTCGTCGCGGTGGTCTGAGCGGCATCCGCCAGCAGATTCATCAGAGCGTAATTCATGGGAATGCACATCCTTTCAAAATTCAATACAGGGTAACTTCATTATTATAGCTTGTTTTCCTTTTTCCTGCAACATGCACGGGGAATTTCTTAACCTGATATCTTTCGGAATTCTCCCGCCCGCTTTTTTAACGTATTGGAAATTGCGTAAAATCGCCCGCGTGAGCAAGACTTTGACGCATGGCAGACTTCGGCGGAAGTGAAGGCGGGCTCAGCCCGCTTAGAAATTGCGGCTCGTGTCATAGTGGCTGAAGAAATCGCGGCGGAACTCCTCAAAGCGGTCTTCTTCAATCGCCTTGCGGATGCGCTCCATCAGGCGGAGCAGATAGCGGAGATTGTGAATCGTCGCCAGCCGTCCGCCCGTGATTTCGCCTGCCTTGATGAGGTGGCGGATATAGGCGCGGGAGAAGTTGCGGCAGGCATAGCAGTCGCAGCCTTCCTCCAGCGGACCAAAGTCATGCGCATACTGCGCGTTGCGGATGACCAGTCGTCCCTGATCGGTGAAGCAGGTTCCGTTGCGGGCGATGCGCGTCGCCAGCACGCAGTCGAACATATCCACGCCGCGGTATACGCCCTCGACCAGACAATCCGGACTGCCGACGCCCATCAGATAGCGGGGCTTGTTCGTCGGCATATACGGCATCAGTGCGTCAAGCATATCGTACATGATCGGCTTCGGTTCGCCGACGGACAGACCGCCGATGCCGTAGCCCGGGAAATCCATATCGGCAAGCACCTTCGCGCTCTCGATGCGCAGATCCTCATAGAACGCGCCCTGCACAATGCCGAAGACCGCCTGATCCTCGCGGGTGTGGTAGTCCTTGCAGCGCTGTGCCCAGCGGTGCGTGCGGAGCATGGCTTCCTGCGCCGTCTTGTGGTCGCAGGGGTACGGCGAGCAGACGTCAAACGCCATGGCGATATCGCTGCCCAGCGCTTCCTGAATCGCCATGCTGGTTTCCGGGCCGATGAACATCTTGCTTCCGTCCAGATGGCTGCGAAAATGAACGCCCTCTTCCTTGATTTTGCGCAGGCTGGCGAGCGAGAATACCTGGAATCCGCCGGAATCCGTCAGGATCGGCTTGTCCCAGCTCATGAACTTGTGCAGCCCGCCCGCCTCGCGGATCAGCTCCTCGCCGGGGCGGATATGCAGGTGGTAGGTGTTGGAGAGGATGATCTGCGAACCGACTTCATTCAGTTCACGCGGGGTCATGCCCTTGACCGTTGCCTGTGTGCCGACGGGCATGAAAATCGGGGTCTGGATGTCGCCGTGCGGCGTATGAACGACGCCTCGGCGGGCATGGGTCTTCGCGTCCTTTTTGACAAGGTCAAACGTTACGGGTGATGGCATAAATCTTTTCCTTTCTACGCAAAGCGCTGTACACGCGCAGGCGCGGGGACGGGGCGGGGGGCGTTGGGGCGCTGCCCCAAACCCCGGCAGGAACCTGAGGTTCCTGCACTTCCCACTTCTTTATCGCTTCGCGATAAAGAGACTCTAAACTATCTTTCCCCTCCCGTTTTGCAAAGCAAAACGAAGCAGGGGTGCAGGGGCTTTAAGCCCCTGCCGGAGTTTGAGGCAAAGCCTCAAACGTCCCTTAATCGTCGTTTAAAAGTTCACTCAGGGGTTTCTTTTCTCCGGATGCGGCAGTGACGTCGTATACGCCCAAGCCGATCATCAGGAACATCGCGCCGACGCCGATGATGGCTAACGGATAGTTGCTAAACTGCGAATTGCCAAGGCTGTCCAGCGCGGCGCCGAGAAAAATCGGAATGACGCAGGTTGCCAGAAGCGCAATGCCTCTGCCCTGCTTGCGCCGCGTCTTCTCGTCCGCGGCTTCCTTGAGCATCATCAGCTTTTTGCGCAGGCGCGGGCTGAGAGAAAACTCACCATTGCGAATCTTCGCCCGATTTTTGGGGCGTTTCGCCGTCGTCAGGCAGTAAATGCCCATGCCGATCATACCAAACATGCCGACCAGCCCCAGCGTTCCGCCTACGCCCATCAGCGAATCGTTGATCAGCGTCATCAGACCGGTAAACGCCATCAGCGGCGCGACGCATGCGCCGCAAAGCGCCGCGCCCATCGCCACTCTGTGCTGATAGTCGCTGCTCTGTTTGACATAGGCAGCGGCTTCGTCTTCCGTCAGCTGCTCCCACCGTCCGCTGCTTGTCGGCGCGTTCAGCTCCTCGAAGCCCTCGCGGCGCATCCGTCTGGGGATATCCGCGAAATCGTCCTGCGTCCGCTGCAAAGCCGCTTCCTCGTTCATTCCCTTGTCTCTCAGCGCGTCGTATCGGTCGAGCATCTGCCCAAGCAGGTTCACGCGATACAGATCCGCCATCGGCTCGCGCTCAAAATCCTCCGTCTTTTCAAGGATATACCGCTTGAAAGACAGCTCGACCTCTTCGCGTGCAACGGCGGCATTTCCGTTCGGCATCACGCTTCCCCCTTTACAATGTTCTTGACGATTTCGCCCGCCATAATCATCCCGACAACCGGCGGCACGAAGCTGACGCTTCCGGGCGCATGGCGTCCGTTGCTCTCGTCGGCGACGATCTTCAGCGGTTCTTCGGTGGAAAACACGACGCGATAATGCGCAATGCCGCGCTTTTTTAGCTGGGTGCGCATCACGCGGCAAAGCGGGCAGACGCTGGTTTTGGCGATATCGGCGACCTGAAAGCGCGTCGGATCGAGCTTGTTGCCCGCACCCATCGCGCTGATGGCATAGACGCCGTTTTCCTGCGCACGCACAATCAGCTCGATTTTCGCTTTCACCGTGTCGATGCAATCCGCAACGGCATCAAACTGCGTCAGGTCGAGCGCTTCCGCCGTTTCCGGCGTATAGAACATGCGCAGCGGCGTCACCTCGCAGCCGGGGTTGATGTCCCGAACCTGCGCGGCAATGACCTCCACCTTCGCCTGTCCGATGGTCGAATCCATCGCGACCGCCTGACGGTTGATGTTCGTCACGCTGACCACATCGTCGTCGATGACGGTGATGTGCCCGACGCCGGCTCTCGCCAACGCCTGCACGCAGTGACCGCCGACGCCGCCGACGCCAAATACGGCGACATGCGCATCGGCAAGCCTCCGCATGCCGTCCTCGCCGAAGATGAACTCCGTTCTTACAAATCTCTCATCTATCATGGAACAATCTTTCTTACTTCAAAGGATTTCATGCCTGCGGGCACGACCAAAGGGCTTTCCGAGCGTTTACTGCGCATCGCCCTTCGGGCGAAAAAGTCAGCCTTGGGCATGTGTCGTTTTCTCCCCCATCATCCGCAAATCGGGCAATGGAACGGAAAAAACAAACGTCCTTCTTAGAACTCGCAGTTGCCCGGTGTGCGCGGATACGGGATGACATCGCGGATGTTCTCGATATCCGTCAAATACATAATCAGGCGCTCGAAGCCCATGCCAAAACCAGAGTGCGTGCATCCGCCGAAGCGGCGCAGGTTCACATACCAGTCCATCTGATCCTTGGAGATGTTCAGCTCGTCCATGCGTCCGGTCAGCAGGTCAAGGCGCGTTTCGCGCTCGCTGCCGCCCATCAGCTCGCCGGAGCCCGGCACGAGCAGATCGACGCCGCGAACCGTCTTTCCGTCGTCGTTCTGATACATATAGAACGCCTTGATTTCCTTGGGCCAGTCGTAAACGAAGACCGGAGATTTGAAATGCTCTTCCGTCAGATACTTCTCATGCTCCTTGAACAGATCCTCGCCCTGCACCGCCGGATGCTCGAACGGATGCGTCGCGTGCTGAAGGATATCGATCGCCTCCGCATGCGTGACCCGCGCAACATGGGACTGGGTAAGCGTCTGGAGCTTCTCGATCAGGTTGCTCTTGGCATAGCTCTGGAGGAACTCAAGCTCCGGCATCGCCTTATCCAGCACTTCCTGCACGACAGACTTGAGGAAGTCTTCCTCGATGTCCATCAGCCCGTTGAGGTCGCAGAAGCAGATTTCCGGCTCAATCATCCAGAATTCCGCCGCGTGCGTCTTGGTGTTGGAGTTTTCGGCGCGGAAGGTCGGTCCGAAGGTGTATACGCGCTTATACGCCAGCGCATAGGTTTCCGCTTCCAGCTGACCGGTCACAGCCAGCGCCGTCGCCTTGCCGAAGAAGTCGTTCTCCGCCTTGTACGGCTTGCCCATCTCCTGATTGGTGACGGTGAAAGTGTTGCCCGCGCCCTCGGCGTCGTTGGCGGTGATGAGCGGGGTATGCACATAGACATAGCCGCGGTTCTGGAAGTAATTGTGAACCGCCTGCGCCGCAATCGAGCGAACGCGGAAGACCGCCTGGAACAGGCGCGTGCGCGGACGCAGATACGCGATATCGCGCAGGAATTCAAGCGTGTGGCGCTTGGGCTGGAGCGGGTAATCCTCGGTGCAGTCGCCCTCAAGGATGATCTCTTCCGCCTGCATTTCAAGCGCACCGTTGCGTCCGGGAACGAGCTTGCCGGTCGCACGAACGGCGGCGCCGTTGCGAATCGCCTGCACGGCGGCAAAGTCCTTCACCTGATCGTCGTAGACAATCTGCATCGGGGCAAGCACCGTTCCGTCAAAGAACTCGATGAAGCCGATGCTCTTCTGCTTGCGGTGGTTGCGAACCCAGCCCTCCACCGTCACACTCTGACCTTCCAGCTCCGCGCCTTTTGCGGCGACATCGCGCAGGTCAAGCACATTCTGATTTGCCATAGATATTCCTCTTTTCCGCGGATCAATGCCCGCGTTTCTTTCTGTTTATACCGCTATATGATAGCAAAAACGCCCAAAAAAGGCAAGGGTTATCGCTTTTCCGCCTTCATTTCTCCATAGGTGTACAGCATCAAGCCGATGATGACCGTCAGACCGCCGACCATCAGCGGTATCGTCACCTTCTCGTGGAAGAGCAGTAACGCCCAAAACGCCGCGCCGATCGGCTCGGCAAGCAGCGCAAAGGACACGACGTCCGCGCTGACAAAGCCCAGAAGATACGTCATCAGCGCGTGTCCGCCCAGCGTGCAGGCGACGGCAAGCACAATAATGCCGTAGAGCGATTCGCCTGTCACCCGCAGACCGCCCGCAAACGGCGAAATCAGCAGCAGGCAAGCCGCCGTAACACCGTAAACGAATGTCATAAAGCCCAGCGCGGGTAAATCGCGCCGCGCCGCACGGCTGGTCAGCCAGTGCCCCGCGATAAACATCGCACCGATGAGCGCAAGCGCGTCGCCCAGCAGACTGCCCTGCTCGCCGCCCATGGAAAGCAAGCCGATTGCCGCCGCGCCGACGACCGCGACCACCGCGCCCGGCACGGCTTCGCGCTTGATCGGCTCATGCAGCAGCACGCCGGAAAGTGCCGCGACAAAGAGCGGCTGCGTGCATACCAACGCCGTAGAAACAAACGTCGAAGCAAAGCTGAGCGACGTCATCCAGCAGGTGTAATGCATCGCAAGCAGGAAACCCGATGCGCAAGCCAGCGCGACCTGTTTTCGCGGCGCATGAACGACAGCCTGCAATTCGCCGCTTTTGAGCGCGGGAATCAGCAAAAGCAGAAAGCTGAGCGCCATGCGCCCAAAGGCAACCATCACGGGCGATGCGCCGCAGGACATCGACCACTTGACCATCGGACCAGCAATGCTCACGCCCGTCACCGCAAGGAATACAAGAAGCCCTTTCTTTTGATTGTCCATGTTTCTCCTTTTTCTAAGCCTGTTTAAGCCGCCGCGAAGCGAAGATGGGAGTCTGAGGGACGAAGTTCCTCAGGCAGGTCTTAGGGCGGCAGCCCTATCGCACCCCCCGTAACCCCAATCGCGAAGCGATTCAAAAAGCAAGAATCAGGGAGCGAAGCGATACCTGATTCCGCCAACCCCGCATCCAGCCGCAAAGCGAAGGCGAGGAAACACGGGGGACGTTGGGGCTTTGCCCCAAACCCCACAAGGGAACATTGTTCCCTTGACCCTCACTACGCTATCGCTTCGCGATAGCTGATGCTAAACCCTGTTCAAGCCGCCGCGAAGCGAAGATGGGAGTCTGAGGGACGAAGTTCCTCAGGCAGGTCTTAGGGCGGCAGCCCTACCGTAACCCGCTTCCCGCAAAAAAAGAGAGACTGTCCAGCTCTTTTCGCGTGACAGCCTCCCTTTTTATCTCTTTATGACTTCGTGTTTATTCGTCGGTTTCTTCCGGCTGGTTTTCGGAGTTCTGTTCGCCCACGTCCATGTCCAGCGAGTCCTGCTCGACCGGCTCCATCACGTTGCTGTCTTCTCCATCTTCCTCACCGGATTCATCCTCGTCGCGTTCCGTCGCCGTTACGCAGACAATGCGGCTCTCATCCTCCACACGCATCACGCGCACACCCTGAGATACGCGCCCGATGGTGGAAATGCCGCTGACCGGCATGCGGATGATGGTGCCGTCGTCCGTGATGAGCATGATGTCCTCATCCTCATGCACGAGCAGCTGAGCCGCCATCAGACCCGTCTTGTCCGTCAGGCGCATCGCCATGATGCCCTTGCCGCCGCGGCTCTGCAGACGGAATTCGGAAATGTCCGTGCGCTTGCCGTAGCCGTTCTGCGTGATGGCAAGCACCTGCTTGCCTTCTTCCACGCAGGCAACCGAGATGACTTCGTCGTTCTCGGCAAGGTCGATACTCTTAACGCCCATCGAGTTGCGTCCCATGGCGCGTATGTCCGTTTCGCTGAAGCGAATCGCCTGACCCATGCGGGTCGCGAGCATCAGCTCATCCGTTTCGTCCGTCAGCTCAACGCCGATCAGCTCGTCCTCCTCGCGCAGGACGATGGCAATCAAGCCCGCCTTGCGCAGGTTGGCGAATTCATCCAGCGCGGTTTTCTTAATCAAGCCGCCCTTCGTCGCCATGACCAGATACTTGCCCTCGCTCTGGCGCGGCAGCGGGATCATCGCCGTCACCTTTTCTCCGCCCGTGAGCTGGAGCAGGTTGACAATGGCGGTGCCGCGTGCGGTGCGCCCAGCCTCCGGAATCTCGTATCCCTTCATGCTGTATACGCGTCCGCGGTTGGTGAAGAACATGATCTCGTCATGCGTGGAGGTGACCAGCATCTGCTCGGCGTAATCCTCCTCGCGGGTCGTCATGCCGATGATGCCCTTGCCGCCGCGGTTCTGGCTGCGATAGGTCGCACGCGGGATGCGCTTGACATAGCCAAAGTGCGTCAGCGTCACGACGACGCTGTCCTCCTGAATGAGATCCTCCGGATCGATCTCGCCGTCCATCATGCTGATCTGCGTGCGGCGTTCGTCGGCATACTTGGCTTTAATCGCCAGAATCTCCTCGCGGATAATGCCCAGCACCATCTTCTCATCCGCCAGCACGGCACGAAGATACGCAATCGTCTTTTGCAGCTCGGCGTATTCTTCCTGCAGGCGCTCGCGCTCCAATCCGGTCAGGCGGGCAAGGCGCATATCCAGAATCGCCTGCGCCTGCTTGTCAGAGAGCGCAAAGCGTTCCATGAGCTGCGTCTTGGCTTCGGCGGTATTCGGGCTGTTGCGGATAATCCGGACGATTTCGTCGATATTATCCAGCGCGATGAGCAAGCCTTCCAAAATATGCGCACGGGCTTCAGCTTTATCGAGGTCGTAGCGCGTGCGGCGCACGATGACATCCTTCTGATGCTCAAGGTAATGGTAGAGCATCTGATGCAGGCTGAGGATCTTCGGTTCGCCGTCCACCAACGCCAGCATGATTGCGCCGAACGCTTCCTGCATCTGCGTATGCTTATACAGGTAGTTCAGCACGACGGCGGAATTGACGTCGCGCTTAAGCTCGATAACGATGCGCATGCCCTCGCGGTCGCTCTCGTCGCGGATATCGCTGATGCCCTCCAGCCGCTTGTCGTGGACAAGCTCGGCAATCTTCGCAACCAGCACGGACTTGTTCACCATGTACGGAATCTCCGTCACGACGATGCGTTGGCGACCGTTGGGCATCGGCTCCACCTCGGTCTTGGCGCGGGTCACGATGCGTCCGCGTCCGGTGGAATAGGTGTCGTAAATGCCCTTGCGTCCCAAAATGATGCCGCCGGTCGGGAAATCCGGACCCTTGATGCACTCCATCAATTCCTGCGTGGTCACATCCGGATTGTCAATCAGCTTGACAACGCCGTCGATGACCTCGCCGAGGTTATGCGGCGGAATGTTGGTCGCCATGCCGACGGCGATGCCGGAAGAGCCGTTGACCAGCAGGTTCGGGAAACGGCTCGGCAGCACGTTCGGCTGCATCAGCGTTTCATCGAAGTTCGGGGAGAAGTCCACCGTTTCCTTGTCGATGTCGGCGAGCATCTCCATGTTGATCTTGCTCATGCGCGCTTCCGTATAACGCATGGCAGCCGCGCCGTCGCCGTCCACAGAGCCGAAGTTGCCCTGTCCGTCCACGAGCGGATAACGGGTCGCGAAATCCTGTCCCAGACGCACCAGCGCGCCATAGACGGAGGAATCGCCGTGCGGGTGATATTTACCCAGAACGTCGCCGACGATACGCGCACACTTACGATACGGCTTATCCGGCGTAACGCCCAACTCATGCATCGAGTAAAGGATGCGGCGATGAACCGGCTTCAGACCGTCGCGCACATCCGGCAGCGCACGGGTGATGATGACCGCCATGGCGTAAGAGATAAAGGATTTCTTCATCTCATGCTCAAGGTCGATCGGGCGGATGCGCTCAAGGTCGGTCGTATTGCCGGGGAGGTTATCTTTAAAATCCAACTTAGTTTCCCCTTTCTCGGGAACGTCGGGGCTTTGCCCCAAACCCCGCCCTTATTGATCGCTCCGCGTCAGATTCACCCTGCCGCGAAGCGGAAGAAGGGAGTCTGAGGGACTCGTCCCTCAGGCGGGTTTGGGCGGCAGCCCAACGTCACTCTTATATATCCAGATCCAGTACGAGCTTGCTGTTCTGCTCGATGAATTCGCGGCGCGGCTCAACCTTTTCGCCCATCAGCAGGCTCATGATCTCATCCGCGGCGATGGCGTCCTCAACGGAAACGCGCAGCATGGTGCGGGTTTCCGGGTTCATCGTCGTCGTCCAAAGCTGCTCGGCGCTCATTTCGCCCAAGCCTTTGTAACGCTGAACGTCCGGCTTCTTTTCGCGCCCGATTTCGGTCATCACCTTGTCAAGCTCCGCGTCGGAGTAGCAGTAACGCTCCATCTTCTGATACGTCACCTTGTACAGCGGCGGCTGAGCGGCGTAAACATGTCCCTGCTCGATGAGCGGGCGCATGTAGCGATAGAAGAACGTGAGCATCAGGATGCGGATGTGGCTTCCGTCAACATCGGCATCCGTCATGCAGACGATGCGGTCATAGCGCAGCTTCGAGATATCAAACTCGTCGCCGACGCCGCAGCCGAATGCCGTGATCATCGCCTTGATTTCCTCGTTGGCGAGGACGCGGTCAAGGCGCGTCTTTTCGACGTTCAGAATCTTGCCGCGCAGGGGCAGGATCGCTTGGAAGTGGCGGTCACGTCCCATCTTGGCGCTGCCGCCTGCGGAATCGCCCTCGACGAGGAAGATTTCGCATTTGCCCGGATCGCGTTCAGAGCAGTCGGCAAGCTTGCCCGGCAAGCTCGCGCTCTCCAAAACCGTCTTGCGGCGGGTCAGGTCACGCGCCTTGCGTGCCGCCTCGCGTGCGCGGGACGCGGCAAGGCAGCGGTCGAGGATGAGCTTGGCGACCTGCGGGTTCTCCTCCATATAGTCCGCAAGCTGCTTGCCGACCAGCGAGTTGACAATGGTTCGCACTTCGCTGTTGCCCAGCTTGGACTTGGTCTGGCTTTCGAACTGCGGATCCTCCAGCTTGACGGAAACGATTGCCGCCAAGCCTTCGCGCGTATCCTCGCCGGAGAGGTTGGTATCGTTCGCCTTGAGGATATTATGCTTCCTGCCGTAATCGTTGATGACGCGGGTCAATGCCATGTTGAAGCCCGCCAGATGCGTGCCGCCGTCCGGCGTGTGGATGTTGTTGACGAACGCAAAGATGTTCTCGGAATACGTATCGTTATACTGCATGGCGACCTCGACGCTCGTCGTGCCGACCAGACCGCTGATATAGATCGGTTCCGGAAAGAGAACTTCCTTGCTCTTGTTGATGAACTTGACGAACTCGCTGATGCCGCCCTCGTAGTGGAATACGCTCTCCTTCGGCTCCTCCGGACGCTCATCGCGGAAGACGATGCGGATGCCGCGGTTGAGGAACGCCATCTCGCGGAAACGGGTCTTCAGCACGTCATACTGGAATTCGCCCGTTTCAAAGATTCCGTTCGGGTCGTATTCATTCTTGACATCGGGCCAGAAGCGGATGGTCGTGCCGGTGCGGTCGGTCTCGCCGACGACCTTCAGGTCATACAGCACCTTGCCGCGCTCATATTCCTGCTGGTAGACTTTGCCTTCCTGATAGACGTTGACCTGCATATGGCGGGACAGCGCGTTGACGACCGACGCGCCCACGCCATGCAGACCGCCGGATACCTTGTATCCTCCGCCGCCGAACTTGCCGCCCGCATGCAGGATGGTCAGGCAGACCTCGACAGCCGGACGCCCAATCTTGGGATGAATGCCGACCGGAAAGCCGCGTCCGTTGTCCTGAACGGAGCAGGAGCCGTCTTTATGCAGCGTAATGATGATTTCGGTGCAGAAGCCCGCCAGTGCTTCATCCACCGCGTTATCGACGATTTCGTATACCAGATGATGCAGACCGCGCTCGTCCGTTGAGCCGATATACATGCCCGGGCGTTTGCGGACGGCTTCAAGACCTTCAAGAACCTGAATTTGGTTCTCGTCATAAGCCCCGTCCGGACGCTCAATCTGATCCAGCTGTTCCTGCTGGTTGAGCTGATTTTCCTGATTTTCCATTTAATCTCCTCGTTTCTGCGCTCAGCAGTCCGCGCCGTCGGGCTGCTCGGTTTCTTCCTCGCCTTCCGTGAGGAAATCGGCTTCGGGATAGGCGCGCTCGTGCGCGCGCTGTGCAAGGGTCGCTGTTGATATCGGCGAGAGGTAAACGCGCGCGTTTTCCGTCATGCCGCCTGCGTGCCTCGCGCCCGCGCAGATGACCGCGCTTTTGGCGGTAATCCCCTTACGGGCAAGGATGCGGTTCTGACGGCGGATTTCCGCAAGCATCGCGCCGGTAACGGCACTCTGGCTCTGAGTTAAATCAATGATGGCAACGATGTCTGCGCTGTGTACGCTGACGTCATCGCCCAGATGAAGGATCATAAACGACCTCCTGCGCGGTGCTTCTCCCTGCACATTTTCTTACTATTATAGTATACCAAATTACGCAGTTTTTTTCAAATCTTGACACGCTTTTTCCTGCCGTTTTTCGCCGAAAATTCCGTACAAAAAAAGGCACCGTTCTTCGGTGCCTTTTCTTAATTCAGGGGCTTGAATTACTTCACCTGAGACAGCGTGTCCTTGACAGCCGCAATCAGAGCCTCAGAGGTCTTGGTCGCGCCCGCAACCACGTCCACATCCGCGCTCTGCGCCTCGATGATCGCCGCAGGAATCTTCTCAAACGCCGGATCAGAGATGCCCGCGGTCTCGTTGTGGCTCAGCACGTCGATCTTCGCAATCTTGTCGCCGTCCATCGTGACCTTGACCTTCACTTCGCCGCCGATTGCGCTCTCCGCCGTGCCGATATACTCGTTCTCGGCAAGTGCTTCCTCAGCCTTCGGCTCCTCCGCCGGAGCCTCTTCAAAGCCGAAGTGGATGTTCAGCAGCTCAACCGCCTTCGCGGCAGTCTCGCCGGTAACCGCCGCGCAACGCGCCTTGCGGCCCGCGTCGCCCATCTCATAGCCGGTCGCCTTCATGTAGTTGCCAACGGACACCGCGCACTCAATCGCGCCGGAAACCGTCGTAATGGACTCCATCTCCGGCTGATAGGTCGGGAAGGCATGATCCTTGTACCACGCATAGAGCTGGTCGCGCAGCTCGCGTGCCTCGTTCGCCTCGCAGAACAGACCGAAGATTGCGCACGCGCCGCCCAGAGAGCCGCACAGCGTAGCAGCACCGTATCCGCCCGCGCCATCCGCGAACATACGTGCATTCAGCTGGTTGTACGGATAGCCGTATTCCTCAGCCAGCAGCTCAACAACAGCCGCCACAGCACCCGCGCAGCAGCCGCCGTGGGAATAGAAGCACTCATAGCCATGCTTCATGACTGCTTCCTTGTCCATCTTCTTGTACGCCCACGGCCACGCCGGAGCCTCAGCACCCTCGGCAACAGCAGGCATAACCACCGGAACGGTGCTCAACGCAGCAGCACCCAGCATGCCCTTTCCAGCCAGTTTCAGAAAATCACGACGCGAAGTTTCCTTGTTCATTGTATGTTCCTCCTGTGTTTCTCCCTGTTTTCAGCGCATGACGCGCGCCTTTGATATCATTTTATCAGTTTCATGCAAATAAAACAAGGTTTCTTCGCTTTTTTATGAAAAAATTAACCCTATTTCCCGTCAAAGAATAGGGTTAATCGCTCGATTCGTTTTTTTCTAAGGATTGCCGCGCTGTCAGCTTGAGCACCGGCGCAGTCTTTCCCGACCGCCCGTTTTCCGATGCTTCGCTTTTCGGGCGGGCTTCTCCTCGAACAGGCGATGTTCAGCCCGCGTTGTCCTGCGGAAGTCAATCACCTTCCGCGCAGAACATGCCTTCCGCCGGTTGTATCCTGGTTCTCTTCGATCAGCTTTTCGATCTCCGAAAGCCAGTCCAGCGACGGCGAACTGCCGCTTGAGACGGCATAGCCGGCGTATCCGTCCGGGGTCACGTTTTTCAGCTCGTCATCCGGATATTTTTCGGAAAGCGCATCGACCAGTTCGCCGTAATACATCACGTCGTCGATCAGCCCCAGCTCCTTCGCCTGAATCGCGGTCAACAGCCGCCCGTCCGTAAACGACGCCATCTGTTCCTCGCTCAGACCGCGTGCGGACGCAATGGCTTCCTTGAAGAAGTCAAAGCTTTCCTCCACCATCGCCCGATAGATTTCTCGCTGCTCATCCGTCAATTCCGGATAGCCGGGCACCTTGTTTTCGCCCGTCGCGATGTATTCCAGCTCGACGCCCACCTTCTTGTACAGTTCCGCATCGCTCACAGCGGTCATGTAGACACCGATGTTTCCGGCGATGGTCATCCGCGACGCATACAGCTCATCCGCCGCCATCGCAACCAGCATGCCGCCCGAGCAGCATTCCTGCGCCATATAGCCGTAAATCGGTCTGCCCGTTTTCTCGCGATACATCATCAGCTCGTGATACAGCTCGTCGGATTCATACATGTTTCCACCGGGCGTATTCAGATACAGCAGCAGCGCGTCATTGCATTCGTCCTCCGCCAGCGCATCCAGCGCATCGAGCGTCCCGACATGGTCGTAGATATAATCGCTTTCGGAAAGCTCGCCGCCGATTTGAAGCAGCGCAACGTAGTGATCCGTCGCCTGCTTTCCGCCGCGTGCGCCGCCAAGCACATCGGCAAGCCAGTTATCGCTTCCATCCGCCAGCGCCGCCGTGCAGAGCATCATCATCAGCAGCGCAATCCAGCCAGTCATCCGTCTTTTCATGTCGTAAAACTCCTTTCGTATCACCATTCGGGAGGTGTATACAGCACGATCTGTCCCGCTTTCAGCGTAGCGGGCATGTCGATGAGCCGCTGATTCCTGCTGCCGCGATAGAGCAGATCCAGCGAACGTTCATGCGACAGATACGGTCCATCCACCAGCACATCGATGCACTCAAGCAGCCGCATGCGATCCTCACGCCGTTCCTCCAGCAGCTTTTCCAGCGTGAACCCGGTGTAGCACCAGACGTTCATCCCCTTTTCTTTTGCCGCCAGCGCGATGAGGCGAAGCGGTTCGGGCTGCATCATCGGCTCACCGCCGGAGAGCGTCACGCCGCGCACAAGCGGGTTTTTGCCCAGATACGCGATGATTTCATCCGTATCCTTCACATACCCGCCGTTAAAGTCATGGGTCTGCGGGTTATGGCATCCGGGGCAATGATGCGGACAGCCCTGGACGAACACCGCAAACCGATAGCCCGGTCCATCGACGATGGATTCCGGTTCCATTCCAGCCAAACGAATCTGCATAGTTTACCTCTTTTTTGGGGGATGGGGAACCGTTTGGGGCCCTGCCCCAAACCCCGCTGAGGGACTTCATTCCTCAGACTCCCCTCTCCGCTTCGCGCATTCTTTCAATCTTCTGCACGCCTGACTGCATGCAGTCAGGCACATGTGAGAAATCCAAGAACCTCAGGTTCTTGGTGGGGTTTGGGGCAAAGCCCCAACCGTCCCCCCCCGTTACTCAAAAACCCGCTCCCCTCGCGGGGAACGGGCGAATGGCTTTACATGCCGTGATGCACGCGGTCGTGCTCTTCGGCTCGCTTGCCGTCGTTGAAGCGCTCCAGCGTGCCGACCAAATAGCCGGTAATGCGGCGGATGCGCTCAAAATGGACTTCTTCCTCCTGCCTGCCGCACTGCGGGCAGACATCCCCGATAATGCCATTATACCCGCATACCGGGTCGCGGTCAACCGGGTGATTGATCGAACCGTAACCGATGCCCGCGTCGTGCATCGCACGCACAACCGCCTCGAATGCGTCGAGGTTCTTCGTCGGGTCGCCGTCCATCTCGATGTAGGAGATGTGTCCCGCGTTCGTCAGCGCATGGTACGGCGCTTCCAGACGAATCTTGTCAAACGCGCTGATCGGATAATACACCGGAATGTGGAAGCTGTTGGTGTAATACTCGCGATCCGTAACGCCCTCGATCTTGCCGTAACGCTTCTGGTCAATCTTGACGAACCGACCGGATAACCCCTCCGCCGGCGTCGCCAGCAGCGTATAGTTCAGCTTCTTTTCCTCGCTGCGGGCATCGCAGCGGTCGCGCATATGCCCGATGATTTTGAGTCCCAGCTGCTGAGCGCGTTCGCTCTGACCGTGATGCTCACCGATGAGCGCGACCAGCGTCTCCGCCAGACCGATGAAGCCGACGGACAGCGTCCCGTGCTTGAGCACCTCGCGCACCTCGTCGTCCCAGCCGAGCTTTTCGCTGTCCAGCCAGACGCCTTCGCCCATCAGGAACGGATAATTGCGCACCTTTTTGCGTGCCTGAATCTCAAAGCGTTCGTCCAGCTGCTCAAAGACCAAATCCATGCGTTCATCCAGCATCTTGAAGAACTTGTCGATATCGCCGTGGCTTTCGATGGCGATGCGCGGCAGGTTGATGGACGTAAAGGACAGGTTGCCGCGGCGGTTGCAGACCTCGCGCGTCGGGTCGTATACGTTGCCGATTACGCGGGTGCGGCAGCCCATGTACGCGATTTCCGTTTCATGATGACCGGGCTTGTAATACTTGAGGTTGAACGGCGCATCCACGAACGAGAAATTCGGGAACAGACGCTTCGCGCTCACGCGGATGGCAAGCCGGAAAAGGTCGTAGTTCGGGTCGCCGGGGTTGTAGCTCACGCCTTCCTTGACGCGGAAAATCTGAATCGGGAAAATCGGCGTTTCGCCGTTGCCCAGTCCGCTCTCCGTCGCCAGCAGCAGGTTGCGCATGACCATGCGCGCCTCCGGCGAGGTGTCCATGCCATAGTTGATGGACGAGAACGGCGTCTGCGCGCCCGCGCGGGAGTGCATCGTGTTCAGATTGTGGATGAACGCCTCCATCGCCTGATAGGTGCGGCGTTCGGTCTCGCGGTAGCCGCGCTCCGTCGCGTAGTGGATGATGCGCTCGGCAGTCGCTTCGTCGCTCATCGCCGTCAGGCGTTCGCGCAGGGCGTCGTCAAATTCCTTATTCGGCTTGAGGGTCGGCTTCGCGCCAATCTCGTTTTCAATCTGGCGGACGATGCTCTTGGCTTCCTCGTTGGCTGCGTCGTGATTCAGCAGCAGCTCAAGCGCCGCGCCGAGCGCACGGCGGTATTCCTTGATATAGGTCTTGGCGACGCCGGGCGCCATGTCATAGTCAAAGCTGGCAATCGCCTGACCGCCGTGCTGATCGTTCTGGTTGCTCTGAATGGCGATGCAGGCAAGCGCGGAATAGCTTCCGATATCCTGCGGCTCACGCAGCACGCCGTGACCCGTGGAGAAGCCGCCCTTGAACAGCTGGGTCAGGTCGATCTGCGTGCAGGTCGTCGTCAGCGTCAAAAAGTCGAGATCATGAATATGAATATCGCCCTCGCGATGGGCGCGCGCATGCTCCGGATTCAGAACATACATATCATAGAACTGCTTCGCGCTCTCCGAGCCGTACTTGAGCATCGTGCCCATCGCGGTATCGCCGTCGATATTCGCGTTTTCGCGCTTCACGTCGGATTCGGACGCATCCTTGAATGTGATATCCTCCAGAATGTGCATCAGGCGGGTCTTGGCCTCGCGGGTGCGGCTGCGCTCCGCGCGATAGAGAATATACGCCTTCGCGGTTTTGGCATACCCTTCGGTGATGAGCGTCTGCTCGACCTGATCCTGTATATCCTCAACAGAGGGAATCTCCGCACTCTCTCTGGCGTTGATTTCACGAGTCACGATTCCCGCCAGACGTTTGGCTTCCTCATTTCCCTTGCCGCTCTCCACGGCGTCAAACGCGCGCTCAATCGCCGCTGCAATCTTCCCCTCATCGTAGACGACCCTGCGTCCGTCACGTTTTGTAATATACTCCGGCATTGTCATTCTCTCCCCTGTTTTCGGTTATACGATTTTTCCGTACCGCTCCCGCGCGGACGCAAAATAAAAAAGCCTATCCGTTCGCCGACACTGTGCCGCCTTGTCCGCCGCAGACCCTTTTCCGTCTTTGTCAAAGGGTTACACCATATCTTGTGTCAAAGCCTTGATAGCATACAGCATTTAGCAGTTTGTGTCAATGCCGTACATTAAAGCGCGAATACGCAAAAAGCAAGGCGGCATCATCATTCATGCCGCCCTGCCGCTTAAAAAATTTGTGCTTTATCTGAATACCTGCGGCTGTGCCGCCGGCTCTGCCGTCGCTTCCGGCTCCTCGGCAGGCTTTTCGCCCGCGCCCAGCTCCATCAGAATCTGAATCCCCTTCGCGGCGGTATCCTGATTCTGCGAATAAAGCGGAATACACAGCACGCTGTCCTTCGGGTTATTGTAGTATGCCGTCTGCAAGCCGTACAGCTGCCCCGCGGGTATCGCAAACACGCCTGTCGTGCCGTCCACCCTGTCCATTTCGCCCGCGCTCAGGTCAAGCCCGCCGACGTCGATAACGCCGCCTTCAATGTACTCGGTCAAATCGACAAACGCTTCCTCCGCGCCGTCCGACGCAATCTTGAGCATTTCACTGCGCGGCATCAGGAACAGGTCGCCCTGCTGCGCGGCAACGTAGGTCGAAAACTGCATCGGCGCATAGATATTGGTGTCATCCGTCAGGTCGATATTCAGTACGGTCAATTCTTCCTGCTCAGGACAGCTCTCCTTGATTCTCGCCCAGAGATCCGCCTGCAGCGCATCCGTATTGACATAATCATTCAGCACATAGACTGTCAGCTGTTTATCCGCAGGCGGTCTATACGCCGTTGACGCAAAAATCAGGCTCACGCCCATCGCGCTCAACACCGCCGCCAGCGCATACTTCCACCAGCTGTAAGCAAAATGATTTTTGAGTCTTTTTTTCGTGATTCGGTTATCCGCCATAGCTTCACTCTTCTCGTTCTTATTTGCCCTTCATGATACACCCGCCGCGCCGAATTGACAAGTGTATCCTCCGCGCAGTCAACCGCCGAGCCGCGAACAGCTCTCCCGCTCAATGATTCTGTGCGGGATGATGCTCTTGGTCGCCATCAGGGTCGGATGTTCGATATGGCTGACCAACTGGCTGGCGGCTTCAAAGCCCAGCTGGAAGGAATTGAGATCTATCGAGGTCAGGCGCGGCGAGGTCAGCCGCGCAAACAGCGAATTATTAAAGGAAACGATAGACAAATCGCGCGGAATGGAGATGCCCCTGAGTGTGCAGAGCCGCTCCAGCGTCACCGCGAGGATGTCGTCGCTGACGACGATAGCGGTCGGGCGATCCTCCCGCTCGATGAGCGCGTGCAGCGCGGCGTCCTGCATATCCAGCGCCTGCATCTCGATGCAGTCCTCCGCGTGAAACGGAAGCCCCGCCGCCGCCATAGCAGCCTGATAGCCGCGCTTGCGGTCTGCCGTAAACATATAGGCGTTGTCGCTGCCCAGATAGGCGATGCGGCGATGTCCCAGCTGAATCAGATGCTCCGTCGCTTCCTGTCCGGCGAGAAAATTGTCGTTATCGATATAGACCGTCTGATTGGCATGCGCATTGGCTTTGCCGATCAGCACATAAATCTGCTTTGCGTTGTATAAATAATCAATAACCGTATCGCCGAGGCGGGAATAGAGCAGAATAAAGGAATCCGCTCGGCGCGTGCTGATAAGCATCTTCACCGCGGAAAGAATCTCGTCGTTATCCCGACCGGTGATAATGGTGCTGACGTACTGATGCGCGTTGCAGAATTGGTTGATCCCGCGAATCATTTCCAAATAAAAGGGATTTTCATAGACCTCGCGCGCGGACGGCGGCAGAATGACGCCGATGGTGCGCAAACCGATGCACTCCCCCTGCGCTGCACCCGTCTGATAGCCCAGCTGCCGGGCGGCACGGCGCACGCGCTCCTTGGTTTCTTCGCTGATCGACGGATTATTTCGATATGTTCTGGACACGGTAGACGGCGAAACGCCCGCAAGTGCCGCCACGTCCCTGATGGTTACAGCCACGGAAACCGCTCCTTTGTATTCTTGATGCGTCCGCGCAGGAAGCCCCTCCTTTGCGGCTTTTGATTATTGTATAATCATTAAGCCGTAAAGTCAACGTCCGTGAAACAATTTGCGCAAATTTTTCGCATTGTTTTGCACGATTTCGCGTTTTTCTTCCTCGTCTTCCCCTCTTTCGGTGTCACAACCGCATGATACATCGGATTAAAATTAGTTTTCGGTTGCAAATTTAACAAAAAACCTCTTGCATTCATCGGATATTTGGTCTATAATGAGCGCAAGCGAGTTGCACAGAGGTTTTCATTCACATGGTTGCCATACATGAAGCCGTGCGCTTGCAGTCATCTTGTATGTTTGAAGCGGGAGGACGCTTCGACCATAAATTTTTTTACTTCATGAAAGGGGATACTTATTATGAAGAAAATCGTCGCCTTGGTTCTGGTTGCGTGCCTGTGCCTCGCTCTGGCTATGGTTGCTTCCGCTGAAGGTTCGGTCTACTACCTGAACTTCAAGCCCGAGCAGGATGCCCAGTGGCAGGAGCTTGCCAAGATCTATACCGAGCAGACCGGCGTACCGGTAACGGTCGTGACCGCTGCTTCCGGCAACTATGAAACGACGCTGATGAGCGAAATCGAAAAGAGCGACCCGCCGACGCTGTTCCAGGTCAACGGTCCGGTCGGTCTGGCGAACTGGAAAGACTACTGCTATGATCTCAAGGATGCGGACATCACCAAGCATCTGACCTCCGATTCCTTCGCGCTGAAGGAAGACGACACGGTCTACGGCGTGGCGTACGTCATCGAGACCTATGGTCTGATTGCCAACACCAAGCTGCTCGAAAAGGCTGGTTACAAGGCTTCCGACATCACCAACTTCGAAACCCTGAAGAAGGTTGCGGACGACATCCAGGCCCGCAAGGACGAGCTGGGCGTTGACGGTGCCTTCACCTCCGCCGGCATGGACGGTTCTTCCGACTGGCGCTTCAAGACCCACCTCGCCAACATGCCGATCTACTACGAGTACAAGGCTCGCGACATCGGCTCCACCGACGCGATCGAAGGTCTGTATCTGGACAACTACAAGAAGATTTGGGATCTGTACACCACCGATTCCACCTGCGACCCGAAGCTGCTGGCAAGCAAGACCGGCAACGACGCTGTCGCTGAGTTCGTCGGCGAAAAGGCTGTGTTCTATCAGAACGGCACCTGGGCTTGGAACGACGTTTCTTCTCTCGGCGCTGAGAACCTGACCATGCTGCCGATCTACATCGGTGCTGAAGGCGAAGAGAACCAGGGTCTGTGCACCGGCACTGAGAACTACTGGTGCGTCAACAACACTGCGAAGCAGGAAGACATCGACGCGACCCTCGCGTTCATGAACTGGGTCATCACCTCCGACGAAGGCCGCAAGAGCATGTCTCAGGACATGGGCTTCGTTGCTCCGTTTGACACCTTCACCGGCGAATATCAGTCCACGAACCCGTTCGTGCAGATTGACGCGCAGTACACCGCCGAGGGCAAGACGCCTGTGAGCTGGAACTTCGCGACCATCCCGTCCGAAGAGTGGAAGAACGGCGTCGGCTCCGCGCTGACCGCTTATGCTGCCGGCACCGGCGACTGGGACGCTGTGAAGACCGCGTTCGTAGACGGCTGGGCGACCGAGTATAAGCTGAGCCACTAATCTCTCTGACGCCAAAAGGGGCGGGCAATTCGCCCTCCCCTTTTTCTCATGAAGGCGGGCAGTGCCCGCACCCACTTCCGCCGCGGTTTGCAAAACATAATGCTTTTGCTCACGCGGCGGTTTCGCACAATTCCCTATACGGAAAAACAGCTGCCCTAAAGGGCAGTCTGCAAAGATGCACGAGGATGAACGTTCGGGCTTTGACAAAAACCGATTTTCCTCACGTTTTCCCCGCGCTCCTTTGCAGACTGCCCCATTCCCTCGTCCGAAAGGATCGAAGAAATATGGAAAAATCAATCAAAAAGTATTGGCCTTTGTTCCTTCTGCCGACCTTGGCGGCATTCGCCATCGGCTTTATCTTCCCCTTCCTGTGGGGCATTTTCCTCTCCTTCCATAAGTTCACGACCATCAGCAAGACGACGTTCGTCGGACTGGATAACTACATCAAGGTTTTCCAGGACAGCACGTTCACCTCTGCTTTCTGGTTCACCGCGAAATTTACCATCGTTTCGACCATTCTCATCAACATCATCGCCTTTGCCATTGCGCTTGCGCTGACCCGCGGGCTGAAAGGCACGAATATCTTCCGAACCGTGTTCTTCCTGCCGAACCTCATCGGCGGCATCGTGCTGGGCTATATCTGGCAGATTCTGCTCAACGGTATTCTGACCAACCTTGGCAAGCCGCTGCTTGCGCTGGACGCCACCTACGGCTTCTGGGGACTCATCATCCTGATGTGCTGGCAGCAGATCGGCTACATGATGATTATCTACATCGCCGGTTTGCAGAACGTGCCGGGCGATTTGCTGGAGGCTGCCGCAATCGACGGCGCGACCGGTGCGCAGGCTCTTTTCAAGGTCAAGCTGCCGATGGTCATGCCTTCAATCACCATCTGCTCCTTCCTGACGCTGACCAACTCCTTCAAGCTCTTTGACCAGAACCTCTCGCTGACCGCCGGCGAACCCGCCAAGGCAAGCCAGATGCTCGCGCTGAATATCTACGATACCTTCTATCAGCGCAGCGGCGCACAGTGGAAAGGCATCGGTCAGGCGAAGGCCGTCGTCTTCTTCCTGCTGGTCATCGTGATTGCGCTCATTCAGCTCTACTTTACCCGCCGCAAGGAGGTGCAGCAGTAATGGCTAAAAAGTATCATGACGGTGCTGTTTCCGGCACCCGCCGCATCGCGGACATCGCGCTGACCGTTCTGCTCGCCGCGCTCTGCGTCGTC